>Ga0315546_1000057_pt1 | contig 78786 bp, 78 predicted proteins | sample SalMarSW160170MG_FD_203833 | JGI IMG/M metagenome (GOLD analysis project Ga0315546, IMG submission 203833) | Salt marsh sediment microbial communities from the Plum Island Ecosystem LTER, Massachusetts, United States - Salt Marsh Sediment SW1601-170 ...
TGTCTCTACGGTAGGGATAAACGAAAAAATAATCAAAGAATACGTAAAAAAGCAAGAGAAGGAAGATACAGGACAAGCAAAGCTTGAATTTTGAAAGCACCACGCCTGTAAGGGCGTGGGTATCTATTTGGCAAATTGGTCAATCGGTCAATCGGTCAATTGGTAAAAATGAGGTGAAAAATTTGCAAAATAAAGTTGCCTTTCAGGGAGAAAGGGGAGCCTTTAGCGAGATTGCGGCTATTAAATTTTTTGGTTCCTCTATACAACCTATACTTTGTAAAACTTTTAAGGAAGTATTCCAAAAGATAAATAACAAAGAAGCTAAATATGGTATTTTACCTATAGAAAATTCTCAGACTGGCGGGATAAATGAGGTCCATGACCTTTTATTAGATCAAGAATTATTTGCGGTGGGAGAGGTAAAGTTAAAAGTTGAACATTGTTTGATAACCAAGGAAGAGATTGATATTAAATTAATTGAAAAGGTGTATTCCCATCCTCAGGCATTGGCTCAATGCGAAGGTTTTTTATCAAAAAAATTGCCCCATTGTCAGATAATTCCAGTGTATGATACTGCAGGTAGCGTTAAGATGATTAAAGAGTTAAAAGAAAATAATGTTGCAGCTATTGCGAGTAATTGGGCAGCAGAGCTATATGGTTTAAAAATTCTAGGTTCGGAGATTCAGGACAATAGATATAATTATACTCGTTTTTTAATTTTATCAAAGGAAATATCTTCGGATCTCAAAAGTAATAAAACTTCTATTATTTTTGCAGTAGTAAGTAAACCCGGAGCGCTTTATCGCTGTCTTAAGGAATTTGCTTTAAGAGATATTAATTTAAACAGATTAGAATCACGTCCTGGCAAAAGGAAACCGTGGGAGTATATTTTTTATACTGATTTTGAAAAAGGGTTACACGAGAAAGAAACTCAAGAAGCATTAAAATCTTTAGAGGAATGTACTACCTTTATTAAAATAATTGGTAGTTATTATTCCGAGTAAATGTTTCAAGATAAAAACGTTAGAGCGAAATGGGGGGAAAATAAGATGATAAATAATATAGTAATTTTCGATACTACACTTCGAGACGGAGAACAATGTCCAGGTGCATCACTTAATACTAATGAAAAATTGGAGGTAGCCAGGCAATTAGAGAATCTTAATGTAGATGTAATAGAAGCAGGCTTTCCCATTGCTTCGCCAGGGGATTTTGAAGGGGTAAAGTTGGTAGCTCAAACCATTAAAGGTTGTACCATTGCTGGTTTAGCTCGAACATTAAAGAAAGATATTGAACGAGTCTGGGAGGCAGTCAAGTATTCTGAAAAGCCAAGAATTCATACTTTTATTGCCACTTCTCCTATTCATATGAAGTACAAACTACAGCTTTCATCTGAACAGGTTTTAGAAGGGGCAGTTGAGGCGGTAAGATATGCCCGTAAGCTTTGTCCGGAAGTGGAATTTTCTGCAGAAGACGCTAGTAGGAGCGAGAAAGAATTTTTATACAGAATTTTCGAAGAAGTAATTAAGGCTGGTGCCACTATAATAAATATACCTGATACAGTAGGATATGCCCAACCAGAGGAATTTGGCAGGTTAATAAAAGATATTAAAGAAAATGTCCCTAATATTGAAAAGGTAATTATTAGTGTTCATTGTCATAATGATTTGGGATTAGCTGTGGCTAATTCTTTAGAAGCAATAAAAAATGGAGCAACTCAAATAGAGTGTACTATAAATGGAATTGGTGAGAGGGCAGGAAATGCTTCTTTAGAAGAGATTGTTATGGCTCTTCAAACCAGAAAGGATATTTATCACAAAGTTACCCGGATTAATTCCACACAAATATATCCTATTAGCAGATTGGTGAGCAAATTAACAGGTTTTACGATTCAGCCTAATAAAGCGATAGTAGGGAAAAATGCTTTTGCTCACGAGGCAGGTATCCACCAAGCTGGGATATTAAAAGAGCGTACTACTTATGAAATTATGACTCCTCAATCAGTAGGTTTAGAAAGCAATAGTTTGGTTTTAGGTAAACATTCAGGACGGCACGCCCTTAAGAAGAAGTTAGAAGAGATGGGTTATACTTTAGATAAAGAAAAATTAAATGAAGTGTTTGAAGAATTTAAGAGATTGGCAGATAAAAAGAAAGAAATTTTTATTGAAGATTTAGAGGCTATTGTATCTGAAGAGATAATAGGGAAAATCCCAGAGACCTTTAGATTGGATTATTTTCATATAAATACCGGTAATAGAACTTTGCCAACTGCGACAGTAAGATTATTATACCAGGATAAAAAATTCGAAGATGCAGCTTGTGGAGACGGCCCGGTAGATGCTTCTTTTAAGGCAATAGATCGCATTACCAAATTTAAGGTAAAATTAGTAGATTACAATGTGCGGGCTTTAACTAAAGGAAAAGATGCTCAAGGAGAGGCGACCATAAAGATAAGGGATGAGGAAGGAAATATCTTTACAGGTAGGAGTACAAGTACTGATACTTTAGAGGCCAGTATAAGGGCTTATCTTAAGGCAGTAAATAGAATGGCATATAATTCAGTTTCAAATACTCATGGTTAGCTGGTTAGTTAGTTACTTGGTTGCAAATTCGTATCTCGTGAATCGTATCTCGTGAAGAGAATAAAAGTCAGAAGACAGAATTCAGGAATCAGAATGACAAAAAGGAAAGCTTATCCGTAATAAGCAATATCCAATACGATAGAAAAAAGTTTTGAATTTTAAATTATGGTTTTGCGCTTTAAGTTTTTAGCTGTAATTAATAACTTAAAACTAAAAAATTGTATTTGAAACTAAAGACTATTCACTGACGACTAATTTAAAAGGAAGTGATTGAAGATGAGCAAGAAAATAGAAATAATGGATACTACTTTAAGAGACGGAGAACAAATGAAGGGTGTGAGCTATTCTCCCCAGGAGAAATTAACTATTGCCAAGATTTTACTGGAAGATGTAAAAGTAGATAGAATTGAAATTGCCAGTGCTAAAGTGAGTAAAGGAGAAGAACAATCTGTAGCCGAAATAATCGATTGGGCTAAAAAGGCTAACTGTGTGGAAAGAATAGAGGTTTTAGGATTTGTAGACAAGACAGAATCGGTCGATTGGATTTATAATTTTGGTGGAAAAGTAATGAATATCCTTAGCAAAGGGTCGATGAATCATCTAAAAAATCAACTAAGAAAGACCAAAGAACAGCATGCTCAAGATATAAAAGAAACTGTCGCATATGCTAACAAAAAAGGGATTACTTGTAATATATATTTGGAAGATTGGTCTCAGGGAATGGTTAATTCTCGAGATTACGTTTACTATCTTTTAAATAGTCTTCAAGAAGAACCGATAAAACGCTTTATGTTACCTGATACACTTGGAATTCTTTATTCTTCCCAAGTTTATGAATTTATTAAAGAAACTTTAGCAAGATATCCTAATCTTCATTTTGATTTTCATGCCCACAATGATTATGGTGTAGCCACGGCAAATAGTTTAATAGCCGTAGAAGCAGGGATAAAAGGAATACATTGTACAGTTAATGGTATGGGTGAACGTACGGGAAATGCTCCCTTAGAGGAAGTGGTGGTTGGGCTTCACGATTTTCTTAAAATTAAAACAGGAATTAAAGAAACACACTTATTTTATCTCAGTAAAACAGTTGAAGCTTTTTCTGGACAACGAATAGCTTTTAACAAACCAATATGTGGTTCTAATGTTTTTACACAGACCGCTGGGATTCACGCAGATGGAGATAAAAAGGGCAATCTTTATGTTACTTCTCTTTTCCCTGAACGATTTAACCGCAAAAGGCAGTATTCTTTGGGTAAATTAAGTGGAAAATCTAATTTAGAATATAATTTAGAGGAAATTGACATTGAACTTAGTAAAACACAAAAAAAACGTGTATTAGAGAGAATTATTGAGCTTGGTGATAGAAAAGAAACTATTACAGCAGGGGATTTACCTTATATTATTTCAGATGTTTTGGAAACACCTGAAGAAAAAACATTTAAATTGGAATTATGCAATATAGTCACGAGTATGGAATTGAAGCCCATTGCTATAGTTAAATTGTTGTATAAAGATAAAGGAAAGAACAAAGAGGTAGAATTAGAAGAGAGTGCCCAAGGAGATGGGGGATATGACGCATTTATGAATGCCATTAGGAAAATAGCAAAAAAAATAGATTATCCGTTGCCAACTCTTTTGGATTATACGGTTAATATACCTCCAGGAGGAAAAACAGATGCCTTAGTTCAGTGCACCATTACCTGGGGGTGGCAAAATCATAAAACTTTTATTACCAAAGGGATTAACCCTGATCAAGTTTTAGCAGCTATAAAAGCAACTGAAAAAATGTTAAACGTAATTTCCCTACAGATAAAAAATAAGTAGAGGGTGAAGTAGGAGGGTTATCTTTTGACCATAAAAAGAACTTTTAAAGAAATTAATACCAAAATTAAAAGCGGTAAGGCTGTAATAATAACTGCAGAAGAAATTATTCCTCTAGTTGAGGAAAAAGGTATAGAAAAGGCTACGGAAGAAATTGATGTGGTTACTACCGGTACTTTTGGACCAATGTGCTCATCAGGGGCAATAATTAATTTCGGACATAGTGATCCTCCTATCCGAATGCAAAAAGTTTGGTTAAACAATGTTGAAGCTTATGCAGGATTAGCTGCTGTAGATGTTTATTTAGGAGCTACTCAGCTTTCTGAATACCAAGGGATGAAATATGGAGGAGCGCATGTAATCGAAGATTTAATTTCAGGGAAAAGGATTAAACTGAAGGCTATATCCCAGGGTACAGATTGCTATCCACGACGGGAAATAGAAACTTATATCACTAAGAAAAGTATAAATCAAGCAATTTTATTTAATCCTCGAAATGGTTATCAAAATTATAATGTGGCAGTGAATACTTCTGAAAGAAAAATATATACCTATATGGGGATCTTGCTTCCCAATATAGGAAATGCAAATTATTGTACCAGTGGCCAATTAAGCCCCTTACTTAATGATCCTCAATTTAGAACTATCGGTATCGGAACTCGTATCTTTTTAGGGGGAACACAAGGTTATATAGCTTGGGAAGGAACACAATTTTATCCTCAAATGCCAAAAAACGAAGAAGGCAAAGTCATCTATAAAGGAGGAACTTTAGCAGTAATTGGGGATTTAAAAGAGATGAGCACAGATTATATTCGTGCGGCAACTTTTAAAGGGTACGGAGTGACTTTGGTGGTAGGCATAGGAATTCCAATTCCCATTTTAAATAGTGAAATAATGAAAAGTGTATCTGTAAAAGATGAAGATATATGGACTGAAATAATTGACTATAGTTTTCCTCATTTAAAAAAGCCTTCTTTGGGCAGGATAAATTATAAGCAACTGAGGGAGGGGAATATTACTATTCGGGGGAAAAATGTTCCCACTTCTCCCCTTTCCAGTTATGCTAAAGCTCGGGAAATTGCCCAAAGATTAAAAGAAGAAATATTAAGAGGGAAGTTTTTATTACAGGAACCTATCCAGAAATTTCCGCAGGAAAGTAAGTTTAAACCATTATTAGAAATTCATTAGAAGAAAATAAATTATTAAAAAATAATTAAATTATATAAAAATTACCTTGTTCTGTAGGTGGTTTGATTTAACGAATCAGCAATAAAAATGGGACGGATAAATTCGGTCACTAATTTACTTTATAAGTAGCAAGTATTTTCTTAATAATGTTAGAATGATTTGTCCTTGCGAGCAATAGCGAAGCAATCTCAAGCCCTTACAAATCAAGGGATTGCTTCCCCTGCTTTCGCTGGGGCATGCTTGATTTGTTCCGCAATGACAGAATAAAATGTAAAGGAATGATTTAAATGTTAAGCAAGAGAGTAATTTTTACATTTTCTCCTCAAAATGTTGAGAGACCTGTAACCTATCAGTTGATAAAAGATTATGACTTGTGGGTAAATATTTTGCAGGCAAAATTTAAACCAAGTTTAGGGGGAAAATTAGTTTTAGAACTCAAAGGAGAGGATGAGCAGATAAAAGAAGGCTTAAACTTTGTCAGTCAGATGGGTGTAAGGATTGAACTATTAGAGCAAGAGGTAATATGGGATGAGAAGAAATGTATTGATTGTGGGGTTTGTGTCTCTATTTGTCCGACTGGTGTGCTATCTTTAGATAAAGAAACTTTTAAGTTAAAGTTTGATTACGAAAAGTGTATTGTTTGTGGTAATTGTGTAGAGGCTTGTCCTTTACAGGCAATCAAAGTCACTTTTTAAAAAGAATTAAAGTAAGCGAGAAGAAAAGCAATGGTTTTTCCTCAAACTAACAAAATAGAATATAAAGAAAGGAAATATCGAAATTTAATTGAAGGAAAGGATTTAATCCCTTTTCAAGTAAAGGAAGCGGAAAGTGATCTATATATAAGGGCAAATCAAGAATTAAGTTCCTATACCAGACAGATGGTTTTAAACTTTAGAGGACAGATAGAGAATTATATTTATTGCCACCCCTTATTTAAAAGTACTCTTTTATCCTATTCCCAGGATAAAAAAGCTCCCGAAATAATCAAGTCTATGATTCATGCAACAGCCTTGTGTGGAGTTGGACCTATGGCTGCAGTGGCAGGAGCAATAGCTGAATTTGTAGGGAAAGAACTTTTAAATTATTCTTCTGAAGTAATTGTGGAAAATGGTGGGGATATTTTTATTAAGAGTAATAAAGTGAGAAAAGTGAGTATATTTGCAGGGAGTTCTCCTTTTAGTCAGAGAATTATTTTAAAGATAGAGGCAAAAGAGAACTATATAGGGATTTGCACATCTTCTGGCATGGTGGGTCCTTCTTTAAGTTTTGGGAAGGCGGATGCGGTTACTATAATTTCTGATTCTGTTTTGCTTGCTGATGCTGCTGCTACGGCAGTAGGTAATATAATTAAAACCCGAAAAGTTATAGAACAAGGCTTAATTTATGCCCAAAAGATAAAAGGTGTAAAGGGTGTAGTAATAATAAAAGATGATAGAATGGGTCTATGGGGAGATATCAATTTTACTGTGGTAAAATAAAAAAAGATGATAATAAAACCCTTTATGCATTTTTTACCTTAAGATGAGATTTTGTGAACTGATAGACCAATGAGAGCTGGGATGTAGGTGAACTAGACTGGGTAACTATTGGATTGAGAATTGGTAAATTGGTGGATTGGTAAATTGGTTAATTTAAAAATTAGACATTTTTTATCGAAAGGAGAAATACAAATATTATGCTTACTAATAAAAAAGTTGCTATAATTGGAGTGGGAAAAATAGGGGAAACCCTTCTTAATGGTATGATTAAAAATAGTTTAGTAAGAAAAGAAAATTTAGCCGGAAGTACCGCCCGGGAAGAACATGCCCAAGAGATAAACAAAAAATATGGCATTAAAACTTATATTAATAATAAAGAGATGATTTCAGGGAAAGATATAATTATACTTGCGATTAAGCCCCAGATGATGAAGGAAGTAATTTCTAATATCAAAGACATGATTTCCGAAAAGCAATTAATAATATCTATTGCAGCAGCAACCAGCACTCAATTTATAGAGGAATGTTTGGAAAAGAATATTCCGATAATCAGGGCTATGCCTAATACTCCAGCTTTAATTAATGAAGGAATGACTGTTCTTTGTCCGGGAAGATATGTTGATAAAAGCCATATTCAAATGGCAATAGATATCTTTGGAGCAGTAGGGTTAGTAGAGGTTATTCACCGGGAAGAATTAATGGATGTAGTCACAGCCTTATCAGGCAGTGGGCCGGCATATGCCTATATAATCATCGAGTCTTTAACTGAAGGAGGAGTAAGAATGGGTCTGCCTCGCGAATTGGCTAAAAAATTAACCACTCAAACCTTATTGGGAGCATCAAAGATGGTATTAGAAACAGGAATGCATCCGGCTTTACTAAAAGACGCCGTGACTACGCCGGCAGGAGTTACAGTAGATGGATTAATGGAATTAGAAGATGGGGGGATAAGAGTAACCCTTATTAAGGCAATTAGTCGAGCAACAGAAAAATCTAAGGAAATTTCTCGGTAGGAAAGGGATTAATTAGAGAGGGAGATAATTTATGGTAGATCTAAAGGAGTTGTCAGAGGTTCTATTTAGAGGTGATGTTTCCAGGGTAAAAGAAATTACTCAGAGTGCTTTACAGGAAAAGGTGGATCCTAAGGAAATTTTAGAGCAAGGTCTGATTAAAGGGATGAAGATTGTCGGAATAAAATTTAAGAACAATGAAATTTTTCTTCCTGAAGTACTACTAGCTTCTCGGGCAATGTATGGGGGAATGGAGTTACTTCAGCCAGAATTGATTAAAAGTGGAGTAAAGGCTGTAGGCAAGGTGATAATCGGCACGACAAAGGGTGATTTACACGATATTGGCAAGAATTTGGTAGCTATGATGTTAAAGGGAGGAGGGTTCGAGGTTATAGATTTAGGGATAGATGTATCTCCTGAAAAATTTTTAAAAGCCTCCTAGGAGCATCAACCAGACATAGTGGGCATATCTGCTTTATTAACTACTACTATGAGTAGTATGATGGATGTAATAACTGTTTTAAAAAGAGCAGGTTTAAAAGATAGGGTTAAGGTAATGGTGGGAGGAGCCTCAGTTACTCAAGAATTTGCTAATGAGATTGGTGCAGATGTATATGCTGCAAATGCTGCATCGGCAGTAGATAAGGCAAGGGAATTAGTAAAAATTTAAGGGGATAATTTGAAATGTTGATTATTGGAGAAAAGATAAATTCCAGTCGAAAAGATATAAAAGATATGGTGGAAAGCAAAAACAAAGAGTTTATTCAAGAGCTAGCCCAAAAACAGGTTGAAGGTGGAGCCGAAATGTTGGATTTAAATATTGGGACAATTAGAAAGAGCAAACCGGAAAATATGAGATGGTTGGTAAAGACGGTGCAAGAAGCAGTCGATGTTCCTTTATGTATTGATAGCCCTAACCATGAAGCGATAAAGGCGGGGTTAGAGGTTTATGATTGGGACAAAGGTAAGGCTTTGATTAATTCAGTAACAGCAAAGAGAGAAAAACTGGACTTAATTTTACCCTTGGTCAAAAAATATCAATGCTCCGTAGTAGCCCTTACCATGAATGAACAAGGTATTCCCCAAAAATCAAAAGAGAGATTTAAGATTGCTGACGGATTAATAAGAAAACTTGCCAGTGAAGGAATTCCTATAGAAGATATATATATTGATCCTTTGACTTTACCAGTCAGTGCTAATATTCAAAATGCTAATATTGTTCTGGAGACTTTAAAGAGAATTAAAGATTCACATCCTGAAGTTAAAACAATTATAGGATTAAGCAATATTTCCTACGGGTTGCCGGAAAGAAGATTGATTAATCAAAGTTTCATGGTTTTAGCAATAGCTTCCGGCCTTAATGCAGCAATTCTGGACTCTACAGATAAAGATTTAATGGCCTTAATTAAAGCAACTGATCTTTTATTGGGCAAAGATGAATTTTGCAGGCAATATCTTAAAGCCTTCCGGGAAGGGAAATTTTAAAAAAGAACAGGGGACGGTTGTTCTATGTTCTTTTTTAAAAAGAGAGATTGTAATTTTAGTAAAAATAAAGAAGGGCGGGAATAAAGTCAATGAATTTAAGAGAAAAATTAGCAGCGAATAAGTTTGTAATAACAGTGGAGTTAGATCCCCCCAAAACTTTAAATATAGATAAAATTTTAACAGAAGTAAATAGTACCCATTTTAGAAAAATTGTAGATGCGGTAAATGTTACCGATTGTCCTTTGGCTAAATTAAGGATGAGCCCCATCTCCCTTTCTCATATTATTCAGGAAAAAATAGGGTTAGAAGCAATCTTTCATATAACTTGCCGAGATAGAAATTTGTTAGGCTTGCAGGCAGAGCTTTTAGGAGCCTCTGTTTTAGGGGTAAAGAATATTTTAGCTTTAACTGGAGACCCTCCCGAGATGGGTGATTATGTTAGGGCAACCGGTGTGTACGATGTAGACTCTACCGGATTAATAAAGATGATAAATAGCTTAAATAATGGATATAAATATGAAGGTAGAGAGCTTAAGAATAGAACAGATTTTTTCGTCGGAGCAGCCGTTAATCCTAATGCTTCAGATTTAAAAAAGGAGATAGAACGATTTGAGGAAAAAGTATCTGCTGGGACTAACTTTATTCAAACACAACCAATTTATGATATAGGGCTATTGGAGAGATTTTTAAAACTTACCACTCATATCAATATACCAAAAATTATTGGGATTATGCCCTTAAAAAATTTTAAGATGGTTGAATATTTAAATAAGAATTTGCCTGGTATTTATGTTCCTCCCGAAATAAAAGAGAGAATGAGGGGGAAGGATGTAGAGGAGGGAGTAAAGATATCCCGAGAACTTATTAGTAAAATACGAAAATTTAAAGAAGTATCTGGAATTCATATATTCCCTTTGCGAGATATGAATTTAGTCTGCCGTTTGTTAAACTAGTCGTTAGTGAATATAACCTAGCGTGGAGCGTACAGCGTTTAGCGTATAGGTGCGGGTAATAAGTGTAAAGAAAATACAAAATACAAGATTAGAGTTGCAAGTGGAAAGTTCGCAGTTGTCAGTTATCATTATACAGCTAAAAACTTAGAGGGAAAAGCGAAAAACAATAATTATTATTTAAGAATTCAGAAGTCAAAAGAAAATACAGCCAAAATATACTCTCATAACTTAAAATAATTCTAAATACTGGGTTCTGTCTTCTATTTTCTTTGCGAGATACGAGATACTAGATACGAGATACGAATTTGGGCTTACGTGAAAAGGGAATTCCTATACTATTAAATAAATATAGAAGAAGAGAGACATGAAGATAATGAAAAATATTAAATTAGATATAGATAAAGAAAAAGTATTAGGATACCAGGGATATAACAAAAAAAGGGTTAAAAAACCTAATCAAAATATTTTACAAATTACCGAAGAGGAAATTAATCGAGGTTATAGCCTTTTTAAGCCTCAGGGAATTTATTCCTTAACTAAAATTATTTGCTTTACATCAAAGGAGAGGATTAATTTAGAGAATGATTTTGCTCTTAGATTTTCTAAATCTATAATTGACCAATTAAAAGGAACAAGCTATTTGCTTGTAGGTGTAGTTACTATAGGAGATTTATTAGAAAAGAAAGTTTCTGAATTATTATCTCAAGGAGAGTATCCTCAGGCGTTAGCTTTAGATGCAGTAGGTACTGTAGCAGTTGAGTATTTTAGTTGGAGAGTTAGAAAAATGGCTCGGCAAGAAGTGACAGAACAGGGCTTTAAAACGAGTAGACATTTTTCTCCCGGTTATAGTGGTTGGGCAGTGTCTCAACAAGAAATTATCTTCAAAAGTATGCCTACTGATAATATCGGAGTAAAACTAACTAAAGGTTGTATGATGTTGCCCCAAAAGTCATTATCCTGGGTGATTGGGGTAGGTAAAGAAATAGTTACACCTTCTGGAGAAGATAATAACTGCGAAAACTGCCAATCTAAATACTGTAATTATAAATTATAAATTTTATTGGACAAGGAGAAAATAATGGGAAAAACAATTATAGAAAAAATACTCTCAGCTCATACAGATACAAATAATCTTAGGATAGGAGATATAATTAAAGCTCGAGTGGACTTTGCCTTTGCCAATGATATTACCGCCCCTATTGCCATAAAATATTTTAAAGAAAGTGGTGCTAGACAAGTATTTGACAAAAAGAGAATTGGTCTAATACCAGATCATTTTGCTCCTAATAAAGATATAAAATCTGCCGAGCAGTGTAAGTTATTAAAAGAATTTGCCCAGGAGTATGAAATAGAGAATTATTTTGAAATAGGAAAGATGGGAATAGAACATGCCCTCCTGCCAGAAAAGGGACTGGTATTACCTGGAGATGTGGTAGTGGGAGCAGATTCTCATACTGATACTTCCGGGGCATTAAGTGCTTTTGCTATAGGAGTGGGCAGTACTGATTTTGCAGCTATTATGGCCCTTGGTGAGGTCTGGCTCAAAATACCTCCTACTATCAAGTTTGTCTATTCTGGAAAATTAAATAAATGGGTAAGCGGAAAAGATCTAATCCTGTACACTATTTCCAAGATCGGAGTAGATGGTGCCAATTACAAAGTTATGGAGTTTACTGGAGAAGTAATTAAAAGGCTTTCAATGAATAATCGCTTTACCATGTGTAATATGGCTATTGAAGCAGGGGCAAAAACCGGGATTATCGAACCTGATGGGATTACTTTGGAATATTTAAAAGGGCGAGCCAAAAGATCTTTTCAGATCTATAATAGTGATCCTGATGCCCATTATGAGGAAATTATAGAGATTGATGTTAGTAAAATTGAGCCTCAGGTGGCTTTCCCTCATCTACCGGAAAATGCTAAACCAATTAGCCAGGTGGGTAATATTAAAATCGATCAATCCGTCATCGGTTCCTGCACCAACGGTAGGATAGAAGACTTACGCATAGCTGCTGAAATCTTAAAAGGGCAGCAAGTTCATCCTGAAGTCAGATTGATTATCATCCCCGCTACTCAAGATATTTACCTGCAAGCCCTCCGGGAAGGATTAATTGACATATTTATTTCTTCCGGAGCCGCGGTAAGCACTCCTACCTGTGGTCCTTGTTTAGGTGGTTATATGGGTGTTTTAGCTAAAGGAGAAAGAGCCATTTCTACCACCAACCGGAATTTTGTAGGGAGGATGGGACACCCTGAAAGCGAAGTATACCTGGCCAATCCTGCCATTGCTGCCGCTTCTGCCATTTTAGGCAGAATAGCTAGTCCCGAGGAGGTGAAATAGAATGATAATTAAAGGTAAAGTTTGGAAATTTAAAGACAACATCGATACTGATGTAATTATCCCAGCCCGTTATCTTAATACCTCTGATCCCAAGGAATTAGCCCTGCATTGTATGGAAGACTACGATTCTGAATTTGTTAAAAAGATAAATCAGGGAGATATTATAGTGGCGGGTAGAAACTTTGGCTGTGGGAGTTCCCGTGAACATGCCCCTATTGCCCTAAAAGCCGCAGGAGTATCTTGTATTATCGCCAAATCTTTTGCCCGAATTTTTTTTAGAAATGCTATAAACATTGGTCTTCCTATTTTTGAATCCGAAGAAATTGCAGAGCAATCTTCTGAAGGTGATTTTTTAGAAGTAGATGCTATAAAAGGAATAATAAAAAATATTAACAAAGATAGAAATTACAAGCTAAATCCCTTACCGGCTTTTATTCAAAATATTATTTCCTTAGGTGGATTAAGAGAATATGTCAAGGAAGAAGTAAGAAGGAGGAACAGATAAAATGTATAATATAGCTTTAATTCCCGGTGATGGGATAGGACCGGAGATAATTAGAGAAGGCAAAAAGGTAATAGGGGCAGCCTCTTTCCGATATGGATTAGAAATTAAATGGAACGAATATCCCTTTGGTGCCGAACATTACTTAAAGACCGGGGAATTATTACCCGATAATGCCCTAAAAGAGATTGAAGATATGGATGCTATATACCTTGGGGCAATTGGTGACCCTCGAGTAAAGCCAGGGGTTCTAGAAAATGAGATATTATTAAAGACCAGATTTTATTTTGACCAATACATTAATTTGCGTCCCATTAGATTATATAAAGGAGTTCCCTGTCCTTTGAAAGATAAAAACCCGGAAGACATTAATTTTTATGTGGTTAGAGAAAATACCGAAGACTTCTACATAGGAATTGGGGGGAGATTTAAGGCGAAAACCCACCAAGACAATTTAGAAGTATTAAGAAAGCTGTATAAAACTAAAATTAAAGTAGATTTTAATTTAGAAAAAGAAGAAGAAATAGCCTATCAAATTGGTTTAATTAGTAAATCAGGAACCCAAAGGGTAATGAAATATGCATTTGAGTTAGCTAAAAAAAAGGATATGAAGAGAGTGACCTCAGTTGATAAAGCTAATGTTTTAACTAATATTTATGGACTATGGAGAGATATCTTTGAAGAAGTATCAAGTCAATATCCTGATATCGAGACAGAGTTTACCTTTGTAGATGCCATCACTATGTGGTTTGTTAGAAAACCGGAGTGGTTCAAAGTAGTAGTTACCCCTAATATGTTTGGTGATATTATTACCGATTTAGGAGCGATGATTCAAGGGGGTCTAGGTATAGCTGCCGGAGGCAATATAAATCCGGAGGGCATTTCAATGTTTGAACCAATTCATGGTTCTGCTCCCAAATATAAGGATAAATCTATTGCCAATCCTACTGCCACTATACTGGCTGGGGCAATGATGTTGGACTGTTTAGGAGAATCAAAAGCAGCTAAAGTCATTGAGGATGCAGTAGAAAAGGTCTTAATTGAAGGAGAAGTTAGATCCCGTGATTTAGGAGGAAATTCTTCTACTATCGAAGTGGGAGATGAGGTAGTGAAAAAATTAAAACTTTCCCTTTAACTACCTTATGTTAACTGCTAAAACGGTTTTTATATAACACAGACACGAATTAGTCGTTAGTTTTAATACAAGTTTTCAGTTATCGGTTTACAGTTTATTACAAGAGAGTATGATAATAGAACCTCTACGCACTTTGAGTTTTCTATAAACTGGCAACTTGTAACTTGGAATTTATAACTTATTAATCATTAATGTATTTTATTTACTAAATACTATTCACTATATACCAATTAATAGTACTTGACATATATGATATAATAATTATTAAAAATAATAAATAGTTAAAAGCAAAGCGTGGGAGAAGTAGCAGATTACAAAATTTTACAGAGAGTCGTTTACGGTGAGAAGCGACAAAAAGATTTTAAAGGATTTGCGAAATGGACCCACAAGCTTCAAACTGAAAGGATATAAATAGTCCGAGTAAGTTCTGACGGACTTTTCCCCCGTGAAAAGGAAAAGTGTATCGGTGTATAATTAATTTATATTGCCCGTACTCTGCAGAGTAGGCTTTCATATTTTTTAAAGTGAAAATCCTATTAGAGTGGCACCACGGAATTAACCTTTCGTCTCTTAGAGATGAAAGGTTTTTTTATTTATATACCCGTACACTTTATCAAGAGGGGTCTAATAGATAATAATATTAATATTGAATTATATTAATCTGTTAGGCTCAATCAGGGTGGTACCGCGGAACTTAACCTTTCGTCCTTAACATTGCGATAATGTTAACAGGGGCGAAAGGTTTTTTTATTATAAGGTATTTATAAATTCTAAGAGGAGGTGGCTAAGACAAGATGAAAGATAAAAAATATTATCCGGACAAAGAGGAATTTATACAATTGGCCGGCAGAGCGAATATGCTTACAGTATATCGAAAAATTCTTATCGATACAGAAACACCGATTAGTATTTTTCAGAAAATGAAGAGTAATAAGTTTAGTTATTTGCTGGAGAGTGCAGAGGGAGATGGAAAGTTAGCTCGTTATTCCTTTATCGGCATTGATCCTTTTTTAGTTTTTCAGAGCAAAGGTCTTAAGATTGAGATAATAAAAGAAGATAAGAAAATAGTTCTTTATGAAAATCCTTTACTTTATTTACGTAAGTTATTTGATAATTTTAAAATAATTCCTACAGAGGGATTACCACGTTTTTTTGGAGGTGGAGTTGGCTACTTTGGTTATGATATGGTCAGGTTTATAGAGAAACTGCCTGAGAAAAAAATTATTGACTCCGAAATGCCGGATTGTATTTTAGTTTTTGCCAGGACAACATTAGTCATTGATCATTTAACCCATCAGTTGTGGATAATTATAAATAATCCATTAAATGAGCTTTCTAAAGAGGTGGCTTATGATGAGGCGGTAGAGCAGATTGAAAGAATTATAGCTCAAATTAAAAAATCATTACCTTTAGAAGAATTGGAAAAGAAGGGCAGAAAGAATAACAGAGGAGACAATAATATATTAAAAAGCAACCTTACACAAGAAGAATTTATTGAAAAAGTGAAAAGGGCTAAGGAATATATTTTAGCGGGAGATATTTTCCAGGTAGTGTTATCACAATGTCTTATCAAAAAAACAGGGCTCCATCCATTTGAAGTTTATCGTTCTTTGCGGAGTTTGAATCCTTCTCCTTATATGTATTATTTGAATTTTGGTGAAATACAGGTAGTCGGAGCATCCCCGGAGCCACTGGTTCGGCTGACTGAGGAATTAGTAGAAGCTAAACCTATCGCTGGGACACGCCCAAGGGGGAAGACCGAAATAGAAGATATAGAATTAGAAAAAGAGATGTTAGAAGACGAAAAAGAACGGGCAGAGCATACTATGTTGGTAGATTTAGCTCGGAATGATTTAGGTAGAGTTTGTTGTCCCGGAACGGTGAAAGTGAGCAATTTTATGAAGGTAGAAAAATTTTCTCATGTCATGCATTTAGTTTCAGAAGTGGAAGGTAAAATTCAACCAGATAAGGACGTTTTTGATGTGTTAGAGGCTTGTTTTCCAGCGGGAACAGTTTCAGGGGCACCAAAAGTTCGGGCAATGGAGATTATTGATGAGTTAGAACCTAATTACAGAGGGCCTTATGCAGGAGCTGTTGGATATATCGGTTTTAATCAGAATATGGATACTTGTATTACTATTCGCACCATTATATTTAAGGGGAATCAAGCTTACATTCAGGCAGGAGCTGGCATTGTAGCAGATTCAATTCCAGAAATGGAGTATAAAGAAACTTTAAATAAATCTATGGCCTTGCTTAAGGCTATAGAATTGGCAGAGAATTTTTAAAATGTAAAATTTAGTGCCTGGCACTAAATGTTACATTGGCAAAGGAGGGAGTAAGAATGATATTAGTAATTGATAATTATGATTCTTTTACTTATAACTTAGTTCAATATTTAGGTGAGTTAGGTATGGAAACTGAAGTGTATAGAAATGATGAGATAGCCTTGAAGGAAATTGCAAAAAAATCTTTGATTGGAATAGTAATTTCTCCAGGCCCCTGTACTCCCAAAGAAGCTGGAATTTCGGTAGAAGCAGTTCAAGAACTGGGGAATAAAGTTCCTATTTTGGGAGTTTGTTTGGGGCACCAATCTATTGGAGTAGCCTATGGGGGCAGAGTAGTGCCGGCAAAGAAGTTAATGCATGGCAAGACCTCTTCTATTTATCATAACCAAAAGGGTCTATATTTAGGAATAGATAATCCATTTATAGCCGGGCGTTATCATTCTTTAGTTTTAGATCCCCTTTCCTTGCCTCCCTGTCTTGAAGTTACTGCTCATACAGAAGATGGTACGATTATGGGAGTCCGCCATAAGGAATACCCTGTAGAAGGTGTACAATTTCATCCCGAATCCATTTTAACTTCACCAGGGAAGAATATTTTAAAAAACTTTATAGCTATCGCTGAAGAATTTAAAAGATAATATTTTTAAAAGAAGGGAGATAAGAAAATGTTTAAAGAGATATTAAATAAGATAGTGACAGGAGAAAACTTAAATGAAAAAGAAGCTTATGAAACAATGAATGAAATTATGCAGGGGGTAACTACCCCAGCCCAAATTGCTAGTTTCTTAACAGCTTTGCGAGTGAAAGGAGAAACAGTAGAGGAGATTACCGGATGTGCCCGAGCAATGAGGGAAAATGCCGTCTCTTTAAAAGAAATTTATCCTTTGGCAGTAGATACTTGTGGTACTGGTGGGGATACTAAAGGGACATTTAATATTTCTACAGTTGCTGCTTTTGTAGTAGCTGGAACAGGGATAATGGTGGCAAAACATGGCAATAGGGGAGTATCTAGTAAAAGTGGAAGCGCTGATGTTCTGGAGGCACTGGGAATAAATATTAATTTAACTCCTTCTCAAGTTGAAGAGTGTTTGCAAAAACTTGGAATTGCTTTTTTCTTTGCGCCTGTCTTTCATCCGGCAATGAAGCATGCAATAGGACCTCGAAGGGAAATGGGTTTTCGCACCATATTTAATCTGCTTGGTCCCCTTACAAATCCAGCGGGGGTGAAACGGCAGATATTAGGAGTTTATGATCCCGATATTACTGAATTGATTGCTGGCGTATTAAAGAGACTTGGCGCTCAAAATGCGATGGTAGTATGTGGAGAAGGTGGAATAGATGAAATATCTATTACTGGTTTTACAAAGATTACTCAAATTAAAAATAGAGAAATAACGACTTATTATATTAGGCCAGAGGACTTAGGCCTATGCCAATATGAATTAAAAGATATTAAAGGAGGAGATGCCAAAGTTAATGCCGAAATTACTTTAAATATTCTAAGAGGGAAAGATGGTCCTCAACGGCTAATAGTTATTGTTAACGCTGCAGCAGCATTAGTAGTAGGGGGTATGGCTAAGGATATGAGAGATGGAATAGAGATAGCGGCAGAGACTATTGATTCAGGAACGGCCTTAATAAAATTAGAGGGTTTAAGAGAATATACTAAGAGGTTGATTTGATGAATATGTTAAAAGAGATTATAAAACAAAAACAAGAGGAAATAAAAAAAGATAAAAAGAATTTTCCTTTTAAATTTTTACTTCAATTGATAGATGAAGGGTTACCCCCTACTCGAGGTTTTTTTCGAAAACTAAATTCTTCTTCCACTATATCAGTGATTGCAGAGCTTAAATTTGCTTCTCCCTCGAAAGGAATAATCAGCGATAAGAAAAAAAATTTAGAAAAAATTATTCAAATTTACACAGCTAATGGGGCATCAGCCATTTCAGTTTTAACTGAGAAAAATTTTTTTAAGGGAGACCCGGATTACATTCGACAAGCAAAAAGAGTAACTGATTTACCAATTTTACGAAAAGATTTTATTTTAGATGAATATCAAATTTTTCAGTCTCGTTGTTTGGGGGCTGATGCCATATTGCTTATTGCTCGCCTTTTAGATGAGCCGACCTTAATGCGTTTTCAAAAGATAGCTTCCTCTTTAGGGGTGGATTGTTTAGTGGAAGTCCACAATAAAGAAGAGCTAATAAAAGCTACAACAGCTGGGTCAAAGATGATAGGAATTAATAATCGCAATTTAATGGATTTTTCTATTGATTTATCTGTTACAACCAAGCTGAGTTCTCTGGTACCTCAGGATTGTTTATTGGTTAGCGAAAGCGGAATCAAATATCAGGAAGATATAAGAAGGTTAGGTCTATGTGGAATAGATGCGATATTGGTTGGAGAGACTTTGATGACTGCTCATAGCCCTGGCGATAAATTGCAAAAGCTGACAGGGGTAGAAAAAAAGAGAAGGGAAAAGCAAGTATATGTTGGTTAAAATTTGCGGAATAAAAGATATTAAGAATGCCTTGGTGGCAGTGGAAAATGGGGCAGATGCTTTAGGTTTTGTTTTTGCTCCGAGTTCCCGACAGCTTACCCCGGAGAAGGCAAAAAAAATTATGGATACTATTCCTGCAGGTGTGTTACGAGTGGGGGTTTTTGTTGATGCTCCAATTTCTTTAGTAAAGGAAATCGCAGAATATTGCCCCTTAACGATTCTTCAATTACATGGTAACGAAAGTGTAGATTACTGTCGACAGTTTAAAAAGCCGGTAATAAAAGCAATCAGGGTAGGAGAGAAGGGAAATTTTTATCCTGCCCCGGAACTATATAAGGAAACGGTGAAGGCCTTTTTAGCAGATACATATCAACCACACAAAAGTGGAGGGACCGGGTTATCCTTTCCCTGGAGAGAGGTGGATAATATTAGAAAATATGGTCCGGTAATTTTAGCTGGGGGTCTTAACTCATATAATGTTTATCAAGCCCTTAACATTGCCAGACCTGATGGAGTAGATGTAAGCAGTGGAGTAGAAACAGATGGTCGTAAAGATAGTAAAAAAATAAAAAGGTTTATTAAGGAAGTGAAGAGGTGGGAAAATGAAAAAAATATTACCCGATCAAAGAGGATATTTCGCTGAATTTGGCGGAAAATATGTGCCAGAGACTTTAATGTCAGCTCTATCTGAGCTTGAAACTGCTTATCAGGAGGCAAAGGAAGACGAAGATTTCCAGAGGGACCTACAATATTATTTTGAGAATTATATTGGAAGACCCTCTCTTCTCTATTATGCAAAAAGATTAACCGAAGAATTAGGAGGGGCTAAAATTTATTTAAAAAGAGAAGATTTGAATCATACTGGTGCTCATAAAATTAATAATACTATCGGGCAAGTGCTTTTAGCCCGGAAGATGGAGAAAAAGCGAATTATTGCTGAAACTGGAGCTGGCCAGCATGGTGTTGCTGTGGCTACAGTAGCAGCTTTATTTGGTTTCTCCTGTGCGGTGTATATGGGGGAAGTAGATATAAAACGACAGGCACTTAATGTTTTTCGAATGAAGCTTTTAGGGGCAGAAGTAATTCCAGTTAGATCAGGGAGTAAAACCTTAAAAGATGCGGTTAATGAGACAATTAGAGATTGGGTGACAAATGTGAGAACTACCTATTATATTATCGGTTCAGTGGTTGGTCCTCATCCTTATCCGATGATGGTAAGGGACTTTCAATCAATAATTGGAAAAGAGACCAAGGAACAGATTATACCAATCGAAGGACGTTTACCTGATTATTTGGTGGCATGTGTAGGCGGAGGCAGTAATGCTATGGGGCTATTTTATGAATTTAAAGATGACCAGGAAGTAAAAATGTTTGGAGTTGAGGCTGCGGGACAGGGCTTAACCACTCAAGAACACGCGGCTACTCTTGGTGTGGGAGATATAGGGATACTTCACGGGTCAAAGAGTTATCTTTTACAGGATGAAAATGGACAGATAAAAGAGGCTTATTCTATATCAGCTGGCCTTGATTATCCCGGTGTTGGTCCTGAACATGCTTATCTAAAGAAAACTGGTCGGGCTACCTATGTATCGGTGACTGATAATGAAGCTTTAAAAGCATTTCAATTGCTTTCTCGAACAGAGGGAATTATTCCCGCCTTAGAAAGTGCTCATGCCCTGGCTTATTTGCCAAAGTTAATCCCCAAAACCAAAAAAGAAGAGGTTGTGGTAGTCTGTCTTTCTGGTCGGGGAGATAAAGATACAGAAGTAGTTATTGATAAATTGGGGGTAGAATAATGAGAATTGAGAAAGTTTTACGTAGTTTAAGAGAAGAGGAAAAAAAGTCTCTAATTATATATAACAGCTGGGGATCCTGATTTAAAAGTAACTGAAGAATTAGTTTATAGCATAGCTGAGGCGGGGGCTGATGTAGTAGAGTTGGGTATACCCTTTTCAGATCCTTTGGCAGATGGGCCTACTATCCAACAGGCTTCTCAGCGAGCCTTGAACGGAAAAGTGACTATTCCCAAAATATTAAGCACAATAGAAAAAATACGGAAAAAATCTTATGTTCCGATTGCTCTAATGACTTACTATAATCCTATTTTTTATTACGGTTTAGATCGTTTTGTGACAAGTAGCAAGGCGGTTGGCGTGGATGGTCTTATTATTCCTGATCTGCCTTTAGAGGAGAGCAAGGAATTGCGGGACATTACCGAGAGGTTTGGGATAGAATTAATTCCGTTTATAACTCCTACTAGTACCCCAGAAAGAATTGATGCAATAGCTAAAGTGGCTCAAGGTTTTATTTATTGTGTTTCTGTTACGGGAGTAACCGGGATAAGAGAAAACCTTTCTTTGGATGTAGCGGAGATGATAAGAAAAATTCGTCCTTATACGGATATTCCATTGGCAATAGGCTTTGGTATCAGCAATGCTAAGCAGGCTAAAGAGATGATAAAATATACTGATGCAATAATTGTGGGGAGTGCAGTGGTTAAAATAATAAAAAATTATCAAAATGATTTATCCCTGCTGTTAGGGCAAGTAAGAAGTTTTATCAAATCTTTGAAAGAGGCAATAACGGAAGAAATATAGTATAAATATAAATGTAGTTATAATAAGATTAAATAATTTTCGTTAACCAATTCTGACAACAAATATGATTTTATTTTTTATTAATGAGGAGTAAAAGAGGTATACTAAATATAAATGCCATATTTGTTAGTAGAAAACAGAGATTATAATTTTTTATAAGTTATTATTTAAAAATTGTTTGACTACTGAGGACTTTTAATATATTATTATAAAAATAAATTAAATAAGTTGCCCTTTTAAGTTAGTTCAGAGAGACTAATAAGGGGATAAAAGGAGAAAATTATATCCTCTTATTAGTCATTAATAAGAGGATTTTTTATTATATAAATAAAATACATCTTCCTTTAACACCAGTCCGGTGAGGCTGGTAAGGAAAAATCATTATCTCCTTATCAGCCAGAATGGGTTGGAAGGGGGTTTATTATTTAAATATGCAAATACATGTGCAACAGAAAGGAGGTTTAAAGGAATGAGTATACAGGAAAAAACTGTGGTGATGGGGGAAAGTGAAATTAAGAGGACTCTGGTAAGAATTGCCCACGAGATAGTAGAGAAAAATAAAGGGGTAGCTGATTTAGCCCTTATTGGGGTAAGGACCAGAGGAGTTTTTTTAGCCAAAAGATTAGCCCAGGAGATTTTTAAGATAGAAAAAAAAGAAATCCCGGTAGGAACCTTAGATATAACTCTCTATCGGGACGATTTGTCTTTGGTTGCCCGCCAACCATTAGTGCTTAAAACGGAAATACCTTTTGATGTTTCTCAGAATAAAATAGTGTTAGTTGACGATGTTCTTTATACCGGAAGGACAATAAGGGCGGCAATGGATGCGATAGTAGATTTAGGAAGACCTCAAGTGATTCAGTTAGCTGTATTGATTGATAGAGGACATCGGGAACTTCCTATTCGAGCAGATTTTATCGGTAAAAATATTCCTACTTCCAAGAAAGAAATAGTTAAGGTTAGATTAAACGAGGTAGACGGGGAAGACAAAGTGGGAATAGTGATGAACGAAAGAAGGTGAGTGCGATTTTAAATATAAAAGTAAAAATTTTATCCAGAAAAGAAGTTGCTCCCAATATTTATCTGATGAAATTAAAAGCTCCAGAAATTGTCCAAGATGCTCTCCCCGGACAATTTATTCATATTAAATGTAGTACAGATAATTACCCCCTGCTGCGTCGACCTTTAAGTATTCACCGAATAGATAAAGAAAAAGGGGGAATCTATATCTTGTTTCAGGTGGTGGGAGAGGGCACAAAATTATTAGCTCAAAAGGAAGTCGGAGATAATTTAGATATTTTGGGTCCTATCGGAAATGGTTTTAATATCTATCCGGAAAGTAAGAAGATTATAATAATAGGTGGAGGAATAGGAGTTGCTCCTTTACTGGTTTTATGTGAAGAATCTACAAGGCAAGGCAAAGAAGTAAGAGTCTTGATAGGTGCCTTAAAGAAAGAGTTGGTCATAGGAGAAGAAAATTTCAGGAAATTGGGTGTAAAAGTAGATGTTGCCACCGATGATGGAAGTTATAAGCATAAAGGTCTGGTTACTGATTTATTAGAAGCGACCATAATCAAAGAAGGATGGTTAGCAGACCAGATATTCGCCTGCGGACCAAAACCTATGTTGAGGAGAATTGCGGAGATTACTTTAAATAGAAATATTGATTACCAGGTATCTTTAGAAGAACGAATGGGTTGTGGGATAGGTGCCTGTTTAGGGTGTGTCTGTAAGGTAAAAACTAAAGATAAAAAAGAAGACAAAGTTAAATACGAATACAAGAGAGTCTGTGTAGATGGACCCATCTTCGAAGGAAGCGAGGTGGTCTGGGATGATTGATAAAACTTGCCTGAAAGTGGAAATAGCTGGGATAAAATTAAAAAATCCGGTGATAACCGCCTCAGGGACTTTTGGCTATGGTGAAGAGTTTTCTCCTTTTATTGATTTGGATAGATTGGGAGCAATGGTTTTAAAGGGAATCACCTTAAAACCAAAGATGGGGAATCCACCTCCTCGAATTATAGAGACCCCTTCGGGCATGCTTAATGCTATTGGCTTACAGAATGTAGGAGTGGAAGTTTTAATTAAAGAAAAATTACCTTATTTAAAAAAATTTAATACCCCGGTGATAATAAATATTTACGGAGATACTATAGAAGAATACCTGGAATTAGCTAGAAGATTAGAAGAAATTTCAGCAGAGATGGGAGTTGCCGGTCTGGAGGTCAACATTTCTTGTCCTAATGTCAAAAAGGGGGGTATGGCCTGGGGGACAGACGCTAAAGCAACTTATAAAATTGTGAGTAGTATTCGGAAAGCTACCACGCTCCCTCTTATCGTAAAATTGACTCCCAATGTTACAGATATCAAAATAATAGCCCAAGCTGCTGAAGAAGCGGGAGCGGATGCCTTATCCCTGATAAATACTTTAGTGGGGATGGTAGTAGATATTGATTCTCGCAAGCCTAAATTAGCTAATATCAGCGGTGGTCTGTCCGGTCCCGCGGTAAAACCGGTAGCCCTCTGGTTGGTCTGGCAGGTATTTCAGACGGTAAAAATCCCGATTATCGGAATAGGGGGGATAATAAAAGTTGAGGATGCTCTGGAATTTATCATTGCTGGGGCTCGGGCAATAGAGATAGGGACAGCGAATTTTGTAAATCCCAAGGTAACTATTGAAATTATTGAAGGAATAGAAAAATATCTCATAGAAAAAAATATTAAAGATATAAATAAATTAATAGGGAGTATGAAAATTTAATAAAACAGGGGGGAGAAAATGCAGTTAACCGTAAAAGAAAGATTGGTTTTAGCTCTTGATGTAGATGATTTTAAAAAAGCAGAGGAATTGGTGGGCAAATTAAGTGATTATGTAGGGGTCTTTAAAATCGGAAGCCAACTATTTACTGCTGAAGGGGCTAAGGTGGTTAATATGATAAACGAGAGGGGAAGTAAGGTCTTTTTAGATTTAAAATTTCACGATATACCCAATACCGTTGCTCGGGCAGCAGAAGTAGCTGCTAAATTGGGGGTATATATTTTTGATGTGCATACCTCCGGGGGATATGAAATGATGAAAGCAGCAGCAGAAGCGACTAAAAAAATCAGTCTGGCGTTAGGTATCAGAAAACCTATAATTTTAGGAGTAACTTTACTCACCAGTATCAATCAGGAAATTTTAGAAAAAGAGATAGGTATAAAAAAAAGATTAGAAGAACAAGTAGTTCATTTGGCTAAATTAGCAAAGACTGCCGGCCTTGATGGAGTGGTGGCTTCCTCCTGGGAGATTAAGGAAATAAGGAAAGCTTGTGGAGAAGATTTTGTAATTTTAACTCCCGGGATACGTCCTACTGGAAAATCTTCCGATGACCAGAAAAGAGTAATGACTCCTCAGGAAGCTATAAAATTGGGGTCCGATTTTTTAGTAATAGGAAGACCAATAAGAAATGCCGCTAATCCGGTAGAGGCAGCAAAAGAAATATCAAGAGAAATGGAGGGAGATTAAAAGATGATTATTAAAACAGAAGAGGTAATGAAAAAATTTGAAGAAGCGGGAGCCATACAGAAAGGGCATTTTAAATTAACTTCAGGAGTGCATAGCGATACTTATATTCAATGTGCCCAGATTATGCAACATCCAGAATTTATGCATAATCTTTGCAGCGAGTTAGGGAAGAAATTTAGAGGAGACGATATTGATGTAATCGTGGGACCGGCCATCGGAGGTATTATTATGGCTCATGTGATGGCACGAGTATTAGGGCCCTGGGTGAGGGCAATCTTTACTGAAAGAGAAAATGGGAAGATGACCTTGCGACGTAGTTTTGAGATAAAAGAGGGAGAAAAAGTTTTGGTAGTAGAGGATGTTACTACTACGGGAAGTTCGGTACGGGAAGTTATAGATATCGTAAACTTAAGAAAGGGAAAAGTTGTAGGAGTAGGAGTATTAATTGACCGAAGCGGAGGAGAAGTAGATTTTGGAATAAAAACCGAAAAACTCCTGACCGTAGATATAAAGACATATCTTCCTGAAGAATGTCCTTTATGTAAAAAAGGGATTCCCGTAGTAAAACCAGGGAGCCGGGAGCTTTAAAAAGGTTATTAATTTAAAGAGATTAGAATTTTAAAAAACTTTAAATAACAAAACTTTAAAAAAATTTGACAAGAATAAAATTTTAGGGTATTATATTTTTTAAATATAAAAAAAGAATAATTTAACGAGGAAAGTAAGTCATTTTTTAAATTATAAAGAGAAAGATGCATTTGGTGAAAGTATCTTAAAAAAGATGACTGAAAAGAGAGCCTCGATAATAATAGGTTGGTTGCCTTTAAAAACTTCTAATGAGTGGGGTAAATAATTTATCCAATCCCAGGTGGTACCGCGAGATTTCATCTCGTCCTTTTTTGATAATGAAAATTGTCAAGGGACGGGATTTTTTGTTTTAAGAGGGGATAATTATTATTTACTCAACCCGGGTGGCACCACGGGAAATTTTATTAATCTCGTCCCTTATGATAATTGACGAAAAGACTATCAGGGACGGGATTTTTTTATTTTCTAAACAAGTGGGGTGAATAGAATATGAAAAAAATAAAAGTAAGCATAATTGGGGCAACCGGTTATACAGGGAAGGAGTTAGTAAAAATATTGATGAATCATCCAAAAGTGGAATTGGTTTATCTAACTTCTTCTACTTATACCGGGAAAAATATAGATGAGGTATTTCCTGAATTCCTGAATAAATTAGATAAAAAACTTACAAATCTTAACTTAAAGGTAGTTTCTCAGGATTCAGATTTAGTTTTTACTGCTCTACCCCATACAGTCTCTATGGATGTAGTTCCTGAGTTGTTAAAGAAAGGGGTTAAAGTAATTGATTTAAGTGCGGATTACCGTATAAAGGATCCTGCGGTGTATAAGGAATGGTATGAGAAAGAACATAATAAGATTAGCGAAAACCTCTTAAGTAAAACGGTTTACGGACTTCCAGAGATTTATTTAGATAAAATAAAAGATGCCCCATTAGTAGCCAATCCAGGGTGTTATCCCACCAGTATAATTTTAGGGATTGCTCCTCTGTTAAAGGTTAAACTGGTAGATTCGCAAGGTATCATTATTGATTCTAAATCGGGGGCTACTGGGGCAGGAAGAAAATTGTCTTTAGATCTCCATTTTTCGGAGTATAATGAAAATTTTAAAGCTTATAAGGTTGTCAAGCATAATCACATTCCGGAGGTCGAGCAAGAATTAACTTCTATCTATTTTGGTGGAGATTATAATAAGCAGACACAGCAGGGGGCAGAGATAAAAATTTCTTTTACTCCCCATCTCCTTCCGATTAATAAAGGAATTTTCTCCACCTGTTATTTGAATTTAAATAGCCCCAAAGAAGAAGAGGAGATTTTAAAGATTTATCGGAAATTTTATCAAAATGCTCCTTTTGTGCGAATCTTTAAACCACCCAATTTGCCGGAAATAAAATTTGTAACAGGAACCAATTATTGTGATATCGGATTTACTATAGATGAAAGGGTGGGAAAGATAAAAGTAATTTCCGCTATCGATAATTTGCTTAAAGGGGCAGCGGGGCAGGCGGTACAGAATATGAATATTATGTCTGGTTTCCCTGAAACCTGTGGACTTATTTAAGTTTATTGAAACAAAAGGAGTTGATAATAATGCAAGAAGAAAAATTTTTTAAAATAATTCAAGAAGGAATAACTTATCCCCAGGGAATAAAGGCAGCCGGAGTAAAATGCGGGATAAGATTCAATAAAAAAGATTTAGCTTTAGTTTATTCGGAAAAATTAGCTAATGCCCGGGGAACATTTACTACCAATAAATTTAAAGCCGCTCCCCTGGTGGTTACCGAGAGAAATTTATCTCTTTCAGGTGGGAAATTGCAGGCGGTATTGATAAACAGTGGGATAGCCAATGCCTGTACCGGAGAGAGGGGGATAAAAGATGCCTGGGATACAGTAAATTATATTTCAGAGGGATTAAAGATTAATAAGGAGTATGTGGCGGTTACTTCTACCGGGAAAATTGGTGAATTCTTGCCTATGAAAAAGATAGATGATGGCTTGAAAGAAGCTATTTCTAAGCTGAGTGTTTCAGGAGGTACAGAGGCGGCAGAGGCGATATTAACTACTGATACTAAAAAGAAAGAAATCGCAGTTAATTTTAAATTAAACGGGCAAGAAGTGAGAATCGGAGGTATGGCTAAAGGATCAGGAATGATTCATCCTAATATGGCGACTATGTTGGGATTTATTACCAGCGATATTTCCATTAAAGGAGAGTTACTCCAAGAAGCTCTCCAAGAGGTAGTAGAAAAAACCTTCAATATGATTAGCGTAGATGGCGATACAAGTACTAATGATATGGTGTTGGTTATGGCTAATGGTCTGGCTGATAATAAAATAGTTGATAAAAAAGAAGCTGATTATTATAAGTTCTTAGAAGCACTGCAATATGTGGCCAAATATTTAACCAAGTGCATCGCCAAGGACGGAGAGGGAGCGACCAAGATGATTGAGGTAGAAGTTCAAAACGCAGTATCTTTCGGGGAGGCCAAGAAAGTTGCTAAAGCGGTAATTAATTCCCCCCTGGTAAAGACAGCAGTTTTTGGGAAGGACCCTAATTGGGGAAGGATACTGGCGGCAGTTGGTTATTCCGGGGCTGAAATAGAGCCAGATAAAGTTGACCTTTATTTAAAAGAAAAGATTGTAGAAAATGGTCAGCCTTTGACGTTTTCTCGGCAGGAGATACATAAATACTTAGAGTCTTCTGATGAAATCAAAATTATAATTGACCTTAAGATGGGGAAAGTAAATACAACTGCCTGGGGATGTGACTTAACTTATGATTATGTAAAAATAAATACTAAGTACAATTAGTTAGTAGGTGATAAATGATGACAAAAGAAATAGATAAACGGGGAGAAATTCTTTTAGAAGCTCTCCCTTATATTAAGAAATTTTGGAATAAAATAGTAATTGTAAAATACGGCGGTAGTGCCATGAAGGATAAAGAATTAGAAAAACAAATTATAAAAGATATTATTTTATTAAAATATGTGGGAATGAAACCGGTAATTGTTCATGGCGGAGGGCCAGAAATATCTGTAGAAATGAAAAAGAGGAATAAAATTCCCCAATTTCTTAACGGATTAAGAGTAACCGATGAAGAGACGATGGAGATAACTGAAATGGTTTTAACCGGTAAAATCAATACTCGTTTGGTAGCAGAAATTAATCTCTATATTTCCGAAGGTCCGGGAAACGGAGTAAAAGGTATCGGCCTGAGTGGAGAAGATGCCCAGCTTTTAACAGTTAAGAAACACCGAATCCCGGAGTTAGGTTTGGTGGGAGAAGTAGAAAAAATTGATACTGAAATATTAACAATTTTACTGGAAAAAAATTATATCCCGGTAATTGCTACCGTTGGTGTGGATAATAAAGGAACAAGATACAATATCAATGCCGATACTATTGCCGGACAATTGGCAATTTCTCTAAAAGCGGATAAACTCATATATTTAACTGATGTTGATGGAATATTTAAAGATTTTAAAGACCCAACTTCCTTAATTAGCAGTTTGCCCATTAATCAAGCTAAGGAATTAATTAAATCCGCGAAGATTCAAAAAGGGATGATTCCCAAAGTAGATTCGGCTGTTCAAGCCTTAGAGGGTGGAGTAAATAAAGTGCATTTCTTAAATGGTAAACGTGCCCATTCTGTTTTGTTAGAGTTATTTACCGATAGCGGAATAGGAACAGAAATTATCCCTTAATCTGTGTAATCACTTAATATAAATATTAAGTAAGGAGGTCTAAAGATTATGAAAACTGAAGAATTAATAGAAAATGAAAAAAAATATTTGATGCAAACATATACAAGACCGGCGATGGTATTAGACAAAGGCGAGGGGATGAAGGTATGGGATTTGGAAGGAAAGCAATACTACGATTTTATCGGTGGTATAGCAGTAAATGCCCTGGGATACAGTCATCCTAAATTAGTTCAGGCTATTAAGGATCAGGCTGAAAAATTAATCCATTGTTCTAATCTTTATTATAGCGAACCACAGATAATTTTAGCTCAGATGTTGGTAGAGCTTTCTTGTGGGGATAAAGTATTTTTTGGTAATAGTGGAGCAGAGGTAAATGAAGGGGCAATTAAAATTGCAGTTAAATATTTTAAAGAGCAAAATAAAGATAAACATAAAATAATTTATATGAAAAATTCTTTTCACGGAAGAACCATTGGTACTTTAGCAGCAACTGGAAAATATAAATATCAGAAAGATTATCTTCCTCTTTTACCCAAATTTAAGCAAGCTATATTTAATGATCTTAATTCAGTTAAAGAAGCAGTTGATGATCAGGTAGCAGCAATTATGGTAGAACCGATTCAGGGTGAGGGCGGAATTAATATTGCCAGTAAAGAATTCATAGAAGGATTAAGAGAGTTATGCATCAAAAAGGATGTGTTATTAATTTTTGATGAAATCCAATGTGGCTTAGGAAGAACCGGAAAAGTATTTGCTTACCAATATTACAATGTAGAGCCAGATATCTTAACTATTGCTAAATCCTTAGGAGGAGGGATACCTATCGGAGCTTTGATTGCCAAAGAGAAAGTAGCCTCCTCTTTCAAACCCGGTGATCACGGAACTACTTTTGGGGGTAATCCCGTGGCTTGCGCAGCAGCAATTGCTTATTTAAAGGTTTTACAAGAAGAAAATTTAATAACAAAATGTAAAGAGAAAGGAGAGTATTTTAAAAAGAAAATAGAAGAACTTAAAGAAAAGTATCCTAAATTTATTAAAGAAGCAAGAATAATAGGTCTAATGGTGGGATTAGAAATAAAAAAAGATGGTCCGGAGGTGGTAAAAAAGTGCTTAGAAAAAGGGGTATTAATTAATTGTACAGCGGGTAATGTTTTACGCTTCTTACCGTCGTTAATTGTAAAGGAAGAAGAAATAGATTATCTAATAGAAGTTTTAGATAAAATTTTTAAGAAAATATAATCATATTAGAGTATATAAATTTCTGTTTTTAAAGAAAATAACAAAAAATAAAAAGGAGTATAGAAAAATGAAAAAAATGAAAAAAGTAGTATTGGCTTATTCAGGAGGATTGGATACTTCAGTAGCCATTAAATGGTTAAAGGAGAATTATTGTGATGAAGTAATTGCGGTGGCAGTTGACGTAGGACAAAATGGTGATTTAGAATATATAAAAGAAAAAGCTCTTGAAGTTGGAGCGAGTAAGTCTTACGTTATTGATGCCAAAGAAGAATTTGCAAAGGAATATGTTCTAGCAGGGCTGCAAGCAGGTGCGGTTTATGAGTCAAATTATCTTTTAGCTACAGCTTATTCTCGACCCTTAATCTCCAAAATTATGGTTGAGATTGCCGAAAAAGAACAGGCAGAAGCTATTGTTCATGGCTGTACCGGTAAAGGTAATGATCAGGTAAGATTTGAAGTATCTATCGCTGCTTTAAATCCAAACTTGCAGGTAATAGCTCCAGCTCGAGAATGGGGGCTTACCCGGGAAGAAGAAATTGAATATGCTAAAAAATATAATATTCCTGTCCCCGTAGATATAGAAAATCTATACAGTGTGGATCAGAATTTATGGGGGAGGTCTATTGAATGCGGAGTATTAGAAGATCCCTGGATAGAGCCACCAGAAGAAGGAGTTTACGAATGGACGGTAAGCCTAGAGAAGGCTCCTGACAAACCAACTTATCTGGAGATATATTTTGAAAAGGGAGTGCCGCAGAGTATAAATGGGGAGAAGATGTCTCTGGTGAATTTAATTTTGAGCTTAAATAAAATTGGAGGAGAAAATGGAGTAGGACGAGTAGATATGGTAGAGAATAGATTAATAGGGATTAAATCTCGAGAAATCTATGAATGTCCAGGGGCAACTATTTTATTAAAGGCATATCAGTCTTTAGAAGGGTTGGTTTATCCTCGAGAATTATCTCATTTTAAACAGATTGTTTCTCAAAAATATTCTGAATTGACCTACTATGGTTTATGGTTTTCCGCCTTAAAAGAAGCATTGGATGGTTTTGTAAAAGTAATTAAACAAAAGGTAACCGGGACCATAAAAGTAAAATTATTCAAAGGTAATTGTGTAGTAATAGGAAGAAAATCTAAAAATTCTCTGTATGATTTTAATTTGGCTACTTATGACCAGGGAGATACCTTCAATCAAGATTTTGCCAAGGGATTTATTGAACTTTGGGGTCTGCCTACTAAAGTATATTCTTCGGTGAACAAAAAAAAAGTATATAGTATATCGTAAATAGTATATAGTATAGGAAAAGAAAAGAGTGCCAGAAATAATAACTAATTTCCTCCCCCTTGAGGGGGGAGGATTAAGGTGGGGGTGAAGATGATGGAAAAGCTATGGGGTGGAAGATTTAAAAAAAGTATAAATAAAGAGATGGAAAAATTTATTTCCTCCCTCTCTTTTGATAAGAAATTAGTAAAATATGATCTCTTAGGTAGCCTTGCCCATGCTCAGATGTTAGGAAAATGCAAAATTATCACTAAAGAAGAAAGAAATAAAATTGTTGAGGGATTAAAACAAATTCTAAAAGAAGTACAAGAGGGCAAGTTAGAAATTACTGCTGGGGAAGCAGAAGATATTCACTCCTGGGTGGAGAATAAGTTAAAAGAAAAAATAAGAATAGTTGCTGGTAAACTTCATACTGCTCGTAGCCGAAATGATCAGGTTGCCCTCGATGAGCGGATGTATTTAAAAGAAGAAGATTTAAAAACCCAGGGTTTACTTAAAGACTTACAGAAATCGCTTTTGTCATCTGCTCAGAAACACTTAGGGATAATTATGCCCGGGTATACCCACCTTCAACATGCACAGCCCCTTCTTTTTTCTCATCACTTGATGGCCTATTTTTATATGTTTGAACGGGATAAGGAAAGGATGCAAGATTTATATAAAAGGATAGATGTTCTACCGCTGGGCTCTGCTGCTTTAGCAGGTACTTCTTTCCCTATTGACAGAGAATTTGTAGCTAAACAACTTGGTTTTAGTAATGTTTCAGAGAATAGTCTTGATGCAGTAAGCGATAGAGATTTTATTTTAGAATTTTTATCTGCCTCAGCCATCTTGATGATGCATTTAAGCCGTTTAGGAGAAGAATTAGTTTTATGGTCTTCGCAAGAATTTAATTTTATAGAATTAGATGATTCTTTCTGTACCGGAAGCAGTATTATGCCTCAGAAGAAAAATCCTGATGCCGCAGAACTAATCAGGGGGAAGACCGGGCGGATTTACGGAAATTTAATAAATCTTCTAACCATGATGAAGGCTTTGCCTCTGGCCTATAATCATGATATGCAGGAGGATAAAGAACCTTTATTTGATACTGTATCTACTTTAGAGAGTTCTTTATTCTTAATGAGTAAGATGATAGAGACTATGCAGGTTAATAAAAAAAAGATGGAGGAAGATACCAAGGGCGATTTTTCTACTGCCACCGAATTAGCGGATTATTTGGTAAAGAAGGGCTTAACTTTTCGAGAAGCTCACAAATTAGTAGGGAGTATGGTTATTTATTGTTTAGAAAACAAAAAAAATTTGGAAGATTTAACTCTTTCGGAATTAAAATCATTTCATAAAAGTTTCGATATGAAAACTTTAGAAATTTTAAAACCCCAATCTGCTGTTGAGACTAAGGATTCTTACGGCGGAACTTCTTTGAAAAGGGTAAGAGAATCTATCCAGAAAGCAAAAAAGATATTAAAAAAAGAATAATAATTAAATTAGTATGATTATAACCTAAAAAGTAAATAAAACAGTGATGTAGGGGCACGATGCATCGTGCCCGCAGAAAAAAATCAGGCAGTAATATGGCGAGGACACAATTCATTGTGCCCCTACAACCAGTTACAACCAATAAACCAAAAATTATTATAAAATTGTATGCGATACACTATTTCGTCTTTTCATTATTATTTTTGTATCTTTCCTTTGTCGTTCCCGCGGAAGAAGGAAACCACCGTGTTTCCCCATTTTTTTCTCTTATCAAAAAGAGCAGCTAAAACAAGGCTTACAGAAAATTTCCAAAAAAATTTCCAAAAAATAAGAATTTTTCAAATAAATATAGTATATTATAATAAATAAACCTAATTAATTATTAATTATTTAAAAAGTGTCTTAAGTGTATAAGGGGTATAGGATGACAGAAATTAAAGCTAATCAGATTAAAAATAAAGTGAAAGAGCTATTCCTCAAGGCTAATTTTTATATAAACCCAGATCTTATGCAACGGCTGAAAAAGGCCTTAGAAGAGGAGACTTCTCCTATAGGGAAATATGTCTTAAAGATGATTATAGAAAATAATAAGATTGCCTCAAGAGAAGAGGTGCCCATCTGTCAGGATACCGGACTAGCGGTAGTATTTGTGGAAGTGGGTCAGGAAGTTCATTTAGTAGGTGGTGACTTTACCGAAGCCATAAACCAGGGAGTTAAAGAAGCCTACCAGGAAGGATATCTTAGAAAATCAGTAGTGGATGACCCGGTCTTTGAAAGAAAGAATACCAAAACCAACACTCCAGCGATTATCTATACTGATATAGTCCCTGGAGATAAGATTAAATTATTAGTAACGCCCAAAGGATTTGGCAGTGAGAATATGAGTACCATAGCCATGTTAAAACCAGCTGATGGAGAGGAAGGAATTGTAGATTTTGTGGTAGAAACGGTAAAAAAGGCCGGTCCTAACCCTTGTCCTCCAACTATAATCGGTGTAGGCATCGGAGGTACTATCGATAAAGCAATGGTAATAGCTAAAAAAGCAATTATTCGCAAAATTGGTCAATCTAATAAAAACTCAAAATATGCTACCTTGGAAAATGAAATTTTAACTAAAATAAATAATTTAGGTATTGGCCCAGCAGGCTTAGGAGGGAATATTACTTGTTTGGCAGTACATATAGATTATTTACCTACCCATATAGCCGGTATGCCGGTAGCAGTAAATGTGTGCTGTCATGCAGCCCGGCATGCAGAAGGAATATTATAAAAAGAAATATTTTAAACCAGGAATAAAATCTATGAAAAAAGCGATAAAAATAACCACTCCTTTAGATGAAGAAAAAGTTATCCAATTAAAAGCTGGAGATTTAGTAAAAATAACCGGGAATATTTATGCCGTCAGAGATGCTGCTCATAAAAGAATTTTTGAATTAATTATGAAAGGTCAAAAACTTCCAATTCAAATTAAAGGACAGATCATTTTCTATGCTGGACCGACTCCAGCTAAGCCCGGATATCCATGTGGTTCAGTAGGACCTACCACTTCTTATCGCATGGATCCCTATACGCCTTCTTTATTAGAAAGAGGACTTAAAGGTATGATTGGTAAAGGGTTTCGCTCTAAAGAAGTAATTGATAGTATGAAAAAGAATAAAGCAGTATATTTTGCAGCAGTAGGAGGGGCAGCAGCTTTAATTGCTCGAAGGGTTAAAAAATCTGAAGTAATAGCTTATGAAGATTTAGGGGCAGAAGCAGTTTTTAGATTTTATGTAGAGGATTTTCCTGCAATAGTAGTGATAGATTCAGCAGGAAATAATTTATATGAAACAGAACCACCAAAATATAAAAAATAATTAAATAAATTTAACTAAAAAAGGAGATTGTAAAATGAATATTTATGAAGAGTCCTTAAAGCTGCACGAAGAGAACAAAGGTAAAATTGAAGTAATAAGTAAAACGGAAGTAAAAGATCTGCATGATTTAGCTGTAGTCTATACCCCCGGGGTAGCTGAACCCTGTAGAAAGATTCATGATAAAACTTCAGAAGTATACAAGTATACTTCCAAAGGAAACATGGTAGCAGTAGTAAGTGACGGAACCGCAGTCTTAGGTCTGGGAGATATAGGTCCGGAGGCAGCTCTACCGGTAATGGAAGGTAAAGCCGTTCTCTTTAAGCACTTTGCCGGGATAGATGCCTTTCCTATCTGTCTGGCTACTAAAGACCCGGATAAGATTGTGGAGGCTGTAACTTTAATAGCTCCCAGCTTTGGAGGAATCAACTTAGAGGATATCAGTGCCCCTCGTTGTTTTGAAATAGAAGAAAGACTTAAAAAGATACTGGATATCCCTGTATTCCATGATGACCAGCATGGTACTGCGGTAATTGTTTTATCCGGTCTGATTAATGCCTTAAAAATAGTAGGTAAAGATATAAAAGAGATTAAGATAACGGTAAATGGTGCTGGTGCAGCAGCTATAGCGGTATTAAAATTTCTTATGTCTGCAGGAGTGAAAAATGCCATTCTTTGTGATTCTAAAGGGATTATTTATGAAGGCAGAAAAGAGAATATGAATCCGGTCAAAGAAGGAATGGCTAAGGTTACTAATAGAGAACTCCTAAAAGGCACCCTGGCTGATGCCATAATTGAAGCCGATGTGTTCCTCGGACTATCGGTAGCTGGAGCCTTAAGTAAAGAAATGGTAAGATCGATGGCCTCTGACCCCATTATCTTTGCTATGGCTAACCCCACTCCTGAGATTATGCCTGATGAAGCCAAAGAAGCCGGAGCTCGTATCATAGCTACTGGCCGTTCTGACTTCCCCAACCAGGTCAATAACTGCCTTGGTTTCCCCGCTATTTTCAAAGGAGCGCTAAAAGTAAGAGCCAGCCAGATAAACGAAGAGATGAAATTAGCTGCATCTTATGCTCTTGCTTCTCTAATAAGTGAAGAGGATTTAGATAAAGGTATTATTATTGCCAATGCCTTTGACCCCCGAGTAGTAAAAGTAGAATCAGAAGCGGTAGCTCAGGCGGCAATAAAAAGCGGAGTAGCAAGAATCTAAAATAAATAGTAAAGAATTTTATAGTTGTAGTATTGTAAAAATACAATAATAGAAAATATTAATATAGAATTAATTAGTATTTTAATAAGGACAAAAAATGAAATTAAAATATGGTAAAGGGAAAGTTCGATTACTAATTGAAGATAAAAATATAATAAAAATACTAAATTTAAAAAAACAAAAAGCTCTGTTAAATCCGGAAAATAGTTTAAAAGAACTTTTTAAAAACCCGATTAATAGTTCTTCTTTGAGAGATTTAATTATTCAGAAAAAAGCCAAAAAGGTTTTAATTATTGTAAACGATATAACCAGACCTACGCCTTATGAAGTAATTTTACCTCTACTCATAGATGAATTAAGGCAGATTGGGATTAAAAAAGAAAATATAATTTTTATAATTGCAACTGGCATACACCGCAGTAACTCCCCAGAAGAAGTAAAGGAAATATTCGGGAAAGATATATTTTTAAATTATAAGTTTATTAACCATGATTGCGATAATCCAAATTTGAAATATTTGGGAAAATTAAAAAGTGGTAACGAACTTTGGATTAACCCAATAATATCTAATTCAGATTTTATAATTACTACCGGGGTAATAGTTCCTCATTATTTTTCCGGTTTTTCCGGAGGAAGAAAATCCATCCTTCCCGGTATTTGCGGGAGAAAGACTATTGAAGCTAATCATTCTAATATGGTTCATCCTAATGCCTGCTCAGGAAATCTTAAAGGCAATCCTGTTCACCAAGAGATGCAGGAAGCGGCAGAAAAGGTAGGAGTAGATTTTAACATCAATGTAGTAACTAATGAAAACCATGAAATTATTGAAATTGTTGCGGGCGAATTGTATAAATCATGGCAAAAAGGTGTAGAAGTTTGTAAGAAGATATATCTTTGCCCCATCAAACAGGAAGCAGAGGTGGTAATTGCCAGTGCTGGAGGTTACCCTAAAGATATTAATGTCTATCAAGCTCAGAAAGCTTTGAATAATGCCTATCAGGCGATAATACCCGGAGGAACAATTATACTACTTGCTGAGTGTTCTGAGGGTTATGGAGAACCTACTTTTGAAAAGTGGATAGAAGAAGCAAATATTCCTGATGATATAATCAAGCGCTTGCAGAAAAAATTTGTTTTAGGTGGGCACAAAGCCTATGCTATAGCAAAATTAACAAAAGAAGTGGAAGTGATTTTAATTTCTTCCCTTCCTTCGGATAAAGTTCGTAAATTATTTTTTATTCCTATGGAGGATATTTCACAAGCCATAGAATATATTAAAGAAAAATATGGCGAAGATTTTCAGGCCTATATTCTTCCCTCGGGGAATACAGTTGTACCTTTATCTTCTATTCCTGGCTAAGAACAGCTTTTTTTATTCTTTCTATTGCCTCTTCTAATCTTTTTTCTTCTACGGTTAGGGCAATTCTTACATATCCTTCTCCGTAATCTCCGTAGCCGATTCCCGGAGTTACAATTATTCCCGTTTTTTCTAATAAGAGATTAGAAAACTCCATAGAATCCATTTTGTTCAAAGTGGGAAGCCAGATATAAAAAGTAGCTTTAGTTGGCTTTAAATTCCATCCTAATTTATTTAGTCCATTTATCACTACATTTCGTCTACCGGTATAAATTTTATTCATCTTCTCTATATTGTCCTGCGGGCCAGTTAAGGCTTCTATTCCGGCTTGTTGGATAGCTTTAAAGATTCCAGAATCAATATTGGTTTTTATGATAGAGAGAGCGGAAATAGCATCCTTATTTCCTACTACAAAAGCAAGTCTCCAGCCGGTCATATTATAAGTTTTGGATAAAGAATGAAATTCAATTCCTGCCTCTTTGGCTCCATCTATTTCTAAAAAACTGTTAGCTTTATAACCATCAAAGGTCATCTCGGAATAAGCGAAATCATGGCAGACTAAGATATCATATTTTTTAGCAAATTTTACTACCTTTTCAAAAAAATCTTTATTAGCCACTGCAGCAGTAGGGTTGTTAGGGTAGCTTACAAACATTAATTTAGCTCTTTGTGCGATTTCTTCATCTATTTTTTCTAAATCAGGCAGAAAATTATTTTCTTCTAATAGAGGCATAATATAAGGGAAGCCATTGGCAAATAAAGTTCCTGTTTTATAAACCGGATAAGCAGGGTCAGGTATAAGACTAAAGTCTCCCGGGTCAATAAAAGCCAGAAAGATATGAGCTATTCCCTCTTTAGAGCCGATAAGAGCCATTACTTCTTTATCTGGGTCTAAGTCAACACCAAATCTATTTTTATACCATAAGGCAACTGCCTGCCTAAATTCAGCTGTTCCCGCATAGGGTGGGTAATTATGGGTTTTAGGGTCTTTAACGCTTTCTCTTAATTTTTTAATTATATTATTAGGTGTAGGTTGGTCAGGGTCGCCTATGCCTAAGTTAATAATATCGACTCCTCTTTTTATAGCTTCTTCTTTTTTCTTATCAATTTCTGCAAATAGATAAGGTGGAATGGTTTGTATCCTTTGTGCGATTTTCATCTACAATTTCTCCTTTTGTTAATAAATTTTATCATTATTTTATTTTAATATTTTTTAATGTGCATTCGACTGGTAAACTGGTTAACCGGCAAACTGGCTAACTAAAATTAATTGGTGAATTGGTCAATTAAATAATTATTTCTCCCTTGAATACTAATTCTGCTGGGCCAGTCATATAGACATATCCATCATCAGCCCATAGGATATCTAAATCTCCACCAGATAAATGAATTGTAGCTTTCCGATCGGTCTTTTTATTCAAAACTGCAGCTATCAAAGCTGCACATGCTCCGGTTCCGCAAGCCAAAGTTTCTCCTACTCCTCTTTCCCATACTCTGAAATTTAACTCTTTATTATTTATAACTTGAATAAACTCTACGTTAGTTTTTTCAGGGAAGAGGGGATGATTTTCAATTTTTGGACCAATTTTATCTACTGATATAAATTGTACATTATCTACAAAGACTATACAATGAGGGTTTCCCATAGAGACACAGGTGACTTTAAAAGTCTGCTCGGAATTTATCTTCAATGTTTCATCCACTACTGTGGGAGTATCTTCACCGGTCATAGGTATTTCTCTTCTTCTTAATTTTGGGGTTCCCATATTTACTTTGATTCTTAAAACTTTTTTATCTTTTAAATTTTGAAAAATTAGTTCAGGAGTGATTATACCTGCTAAGGTTTCTACAGCAAATTTATTTTTTGAAATTAAATTATTTTCATAGGCATATTTAGCAAAACATCTAATTCCATTTCCACACATCTGGGCTTCGCTACCATCATAGTTAAAAATTCTCATTTTTAAATCTGCCTTAGATGAGGGCAAGATAAGTATTAGTCCATCTGCACCAATTCCAAAGTTACGGTTGCAAAGTTTTTTTGCCAGATAAGAGAGAAATAAAGAGTCACCCAATGATTTATTTATACAATCGATTAAAATAAAATCATTCCCTAATCCATGCATTTTTACAAAATCAATTTTCATAATGATTTTTTCCTTTACTAGCGTATAGCATACAGCGTTTAACGTATAATAATCTAGAATCGTATATTGTGTATTAGTTACCCAGTTACCTTGTTCACCAGTTTACCAGTTGCTTTGAGATGATATCTTCTCCAACCTCTATCTCTTATTTCCTTAACTAAATATTCTATACTATATACTCGATACTTATTTCTCAACGAGATACGATTCACGAGATACGAGATACGATTTTATTCTGGCTCCTGACTTCTGTTTTATATGTTCAGCACATCTTTCATTTCATAAAAACCTGCGGGTTTGCCTTTCATAAATTTTATTGCCTGGATGGTCCCATAGGCAAAAGTATCCCGACTGTGGGCTTTATGAGTTAATTCTAATCTCTCGCCTAAGGCAGTGAACATCACTGTATGTTCACCGGTAATATCTCCGCTCCTAATTGAGTGGATACCAATCTCTCCTCTTTTTCTTTCTCCGGTTATTCCTTCTCTGCCATAAATTGCTACCTCATCCAGGTTCACCCCTTTAGCTTTTGCAATTTCTTGAGCCAACTTTTTTGCTGTACCACTAGGGGCATCTTTTTTAAACCGATGATGTGCCTCCACAATTTCTATATCGTAATCATCGCCCAAAGCAGCAGCAGTTTCAGCTGCAAGTTTAAATAGTAAATTTACTCCCAAAGACATATTTGGTGAAAGAAGAAAAGGAATGCCTTGAGCTAATTTATTGATTTTTTCGATTTCTTCTGAGGAGAACCCGGTAGTTCCCATAATCATAGCTTTTTTATATTTTGAGATAATTTCCAGATGTTTTAGAGAAACTTGGGGATTAGTAAATTCAACTACCTGGTCGGTATTTTGAATTATCTCTTCCAAATTATCTTTGATAATTATTCCAGTTTCTCCCAAGCCCGCTACTATTCCCCAATCTTTTCCTTTATCTGGATGAGAAGGGGATTCAATTATGCCTACTAATTTCATATCTTCATTCTGATGAATTAACCGAGCTACTGCGGAACCCATTTTTCCACAGCCGCCACAGATAATGACATTAATCATTTATTATTCCTCCAGTAAACCAAATTTTATTAAGTCCGCCTTTAATTTTGCCAGATTATTTTCACTCATTGGACTCAAAGGTAATCGTAGATTACCGGAAGGCAACCCCATTAACCGGGTACTGGTTTTAACCGGGATGGGATTGGTTTCGTAAAACATAGCATTACTTAAGGGATAGACTTTAGATAGGAAAATATCTTTAGCCTTTTGGTAATTTCCTTCTTCAAATTCCCTGACTACATCAGATACATCCCGGGGGATAATATTGGCAACAACCGAGATTACCCCTTTCCCTCCAATAGATAATAATGGAAGTAACAACTTATCATCTCCAGATAAAAGAGTTATTTTATCTCCGCACAATTCAACTATTTGAGTCATCTGATCTAAATTCCCGCTGGCTTCTTTTACCGCCACAATATTTTTTAATTCAGCTAATTCCGCTAATGTTTCAGGTAACATATTTACTCCGGTTCGGGAGGGGACATTATAGACTACAATTGGTATATCTACTTCTTCTGCTATCTTTTTAAAATGCAGATACAATCCTTTCTGAGTTGGTTTATTGTAATAAGGGGTGATTATGAGAGCACCGACTGCCCCTGCTTCTTTAGCATGAGAAGTTAGATCTAAGGCCTCTCGAGTGCAATTGGAGCCGGTTCCGGCAATTACCGGGACTCTTCCCGCTACTGCTTTTATGGTTAACTCCGCAACTCTTTTATGTTCTTCATGAGAAAGAGTAGGGGATTCCCCGGTAGTACCACAGGGGACAATACCATTGGTTCCATTTTTGATATGAAACTCCACCAATTCTTTTATTCCTTTTTCATCGACCTCATCATTTTTGGTAAATGGGGTAATCATAGCTACTAAGGATCCTTTAAACATTTTTGTTTCCTCCTTTTTTATTTTCGTATATCGTATATCGCATTGCGTATCGCGTACGAATTTATTTTGATTCCTGAATTTTGCCTCCTGATTTCTTTTTTATTTACTATATACACCACATATTAATTTGGTTTCTATATTCTGACTCCTTCTTTCTTAACTATACGCTATACGCTATTAAGGCGTATGCAATACGCCCCTACTTGCAACTTGCACCTTGTATCTTGTAACTCCTTTTTCTCTTTACGCAATACTCGATACTCGATACGCGATACGAATTTGGCTTGTGCCAAATTCAATTATTTACCTTGATTCCTGCCTCTTTCAATGATTTATTTATTATTTGGTAGGCAAATTCTCTATCTTTCCATTCCAAAAAGATTAAAATATCTGTTTTGATAGTAGTCATTTCAATTATATTTATATTGTTTTGAGCCAAAGGTCGGGTAATCCTCTCGATAATACCAGGTGTTTCTATAAAATCCCTGCTTCTGGCAATGATTAAAGCAATATTATTTTTTAAAGTAACTGACTTTAGCCTTTCATCTTCAATTACAGTAGGATGAATCAAATCATAAGATTGCTGGGCATAATTCTCCATAACATAGATTCCGATATGTTTTGTCCCGATGGAAACTCCATATAGACTAATATGATTATCGGAAATAGGGGTAATCGTCTTTTTTAAGAGTCCTGGGGTATTAAAAATTTCCGTTCCCAGAATAGTTAACATAGTTAGTTTTTCTTTGAAAAGAGTTAATTTACTTTTAAAAGCCCCTATTATCTCTGTTCCTTCTGCGGATAAATTTCCGTTTTGAAAATGAATAATTTTTGCTTTCATTCTATCAGTTTTATATTTTAAGGCCTGTGGATGTAAAACTTTTGCTCCACCTTCAGCAAGGACTCCCATCTCTTCCACACTTATTTTTTTTAAAGTTACGGGTTCTTTTATTATTCGGGGATCAGCACTTAAAACTCCTACTGCATCAGTTACGATTATTACTTCATCGGCTTCTAAAAAGTTTCCCAGGGCAAAAGCGGTGATATCACTACCACCTCGGCCAAGAGTGGTTATACTTCCATCTTCATAACTTCTACCTAAAAAACCGCATACTATAGGAATAACACCCTTTTTTAGCAATGGTTCGATTATTTTTTGACACTTTTTTTTGCTCTCCTCAAACAGTATTTTAGCTTGACTAAAATTTACATCAGTAATAATAGGAAAATCCTTATCTGCCGGGTCAAAATATCTCGAAGAAAATCCCATAGATTTAATGGTTGCCGCAAGAACCCTGGTACTTATCCGCTCTCCCATAGAAACAAAATCAGCATAATCTCTATCCTCTATACGGTCTTTAACAGAATCTTTAAGTAAAGAAGTTAAAGTGTCAGTGGTATTACCCATTGCTGAAACAACAGCTACTATTTCATATCCTTTTTTTGCTTGTTGAATTATTGATTGGGCGGCTTTTTTAATCCTTTCAGGATCCTGAACGCTGGTTCCGCCAAATTTTACGATTATTCTCATAAATATCACCTTATGTATATTTTTTTATTTAAACCACTCTGGTATGGTATCGTTTCTTACAATATCACTATAAGTTTCTTTTTTTACCATTAAACCATCTTTTCCTTGATTTACCAGGACGACCGCTGGCCGGGGAAGTCGGTTATAATTGCTGGACATAGAATAATGATAAGCCCCAGTGGTAAATACTGCTAAAAGATCCCCCGGTGAAGCTGAAGGAAGTTTCAAATTTTTTATTAAAATATCTCCTGATTCACAACATTTCCCGGCAATAGTTACCAATTCCTTAGGAAGATTATCATTTACTTTATTTACTAAAACAGCTTCATATTTTGCTTGATAAAGGATTGGTCGAGGATTATCAGCCATACCTCCATCTACAATAAGGTATTTTCTAATTCCCGGTATTTCTTTTATGTTACCGATAGTATAGAGAGTAATGCCTGCTTCCGCCACTATAGACCTTCCTGGTTCTATCAATATCTTAGGCATTACTAAATTATTTTCTTTTATTTCTTTTGCAAGATTATCAACAATTAAATTTACAAAATATTCTACGGAAGGAGGTTGATCAGATTCAAGGTATTTCACCCCTAAACCTCCACCCAAATTTAGATTAGGGGTATCTATTCCCCAAAGATCTTTTATTTGCTTAATAAGTTTTGCCATTTCCTTGATAGCTAGGACATAAGGAAATAGATCAAAAATTTGTGAACCGAGATGAAAATGCAGACCCTTATATGAAATATTTTTCATAGAAAGAACTTTTTTTATGAAATCAGGGATACTATCAATACTGATTCCAAATTTTGAATCTACCTGTCCGGTTTGAATATATTTATGAGTATGAGTATCTATTCCCGGAGTTACCCGGAGAATTATTTCCACCTTCGTATTTAAACTTTCTGCAACCTGGCTAATTACGTTGAGTTCATACTCACTATCTACCATCATGGTGCCAATTTTTTCTTTAAGAGAGAATTCTATTTCTTTTTTGGATTTGTTATTCCCATGGAAAAATATTTTTTCCGGTGGGAATCCTACTGAAAGGGCAGTATATAATTCTCCGCCAGAAGAAACATCCAGACTTAAATCCTCTTCCTTTAAGACATTACACATTGCTTTAACCAAAAAGGCTTTACCAGCATAAATTATTTCAAAATCAATGTTTCTTTTAGAAAAAGCAGAAGTATATTGCCGACATTTTTTTCTAATTATACTTTCCGAAAAAATATAACAGGGGGTTCCATATTTTTGGGCTAATTTTACAAGCTCACATCGGTCGAATTCTAAATTTCCAGATTTATTTAGGGAAAGACCTTCTCGATTAATTCGAGGTGTTATATTGTTTTGATTATTCATTAATTCCTCCTTAAAATAGTTGTTAGTCGTTGGTCGTTAGTATTTAGTTTTAAGCTGCAATGGCATAAGGTATAAGAGGGTTTGATAAATCAAATCCCTACATTTGTATAGACAGGCAATTCAAATTCATAAATAAAAAAAAGGCAATTGACAAACGCTATGCTCATCAATTGCCTGAAATTAATCTAACAATTAAATTTACTCCCATTTCTCTCATCAGATGAGATAGCGCTCCATCAGAAACCAGGGTATAGATTCTGATGACAGTCTTATGGCTTTTAACCATAAACCCAGCATAAAGATTAGAGCTGTTATCTTTAACGCTTCGGCGAGAATGCCTTTCCTGGCGAATCAAAGATGCTCATCTCATCACCAGTACTGATTATTGCTCGCGCCTCCACCTCACTTAAGAAAAAAGTGAGGTACAAATATTAAATTTTTAATAAGATAACATATATATTAGAAAAAGTCAAAAATTCTTTATATTTTTATTCCTATTTTAAAGATTAAGAAAATTCCCAGGAAATATACTATAAAAATTAACCAGCCAGCTACCCCTAAATTAAATAATGATTTTTTAGGTCTGTATACCACACTGGTAATAGCAATACTGGTGAGAATTATAGCTATTAAGGCGCTAATAATATGTTGGGGGGAGACTACACTTAAAATTGGCGGGCCATCATAAAATATATCTGAAAAGAAGGGTATAGTCATATTAAGAATATTTGCTCCCAGGACAATGCCTACCGCAAGGTCATAAGCCTTTATTCTAATAGCCGCAAGGGTGGTAACTAATTCTGGTAGAGAAGTAACGATAGCTAACATTATAGTGCCCATAAAAGTTGTTCCCCATCCGGTAAGGTCAGCTAAACTATTGGCTATTTGTGCTAACTTCATGGCGGCAAAGATTATAATTATAGCTGCTATTAAAAATTTGATATTGGTTAAGGGTAAAGAATAGGTAGCATAATTTTCCTCAGGGACTCCCAGGACATCATCGGGTTTATTTCTTTTACTATATTTGAATATTACTAAAATACCTAAAAAGTACAGAATTATTAAAATTAGAGAATCTATGCCGACCCCTGCAAGGAGAAATGGTGGTTTTATCAACATACTCAAGGCAGCAATTGCACATAGAAATATTCCTAAAATAGCAGTTAGAATTTGGCCGGAAGATACTTCTCTAAGGAGTGGACCGGGACCATGAGCAAAATCTGCTATAGCGATAATTAATAAGTTGAACATAATACTGCCGAAGATATTTCCAATAGCTAAATTAGGGGCATTGATCCAGGCGGCACCGGAACTGGAAGTAAGTTCAGGAAGAGAGGTAGCTAATGGGATTAATGCAGCTCCAATCCAGACCCTTCCCAATCCGGTTTTTTCAGCAATTATATCTCCGTAGCGGGTCAGTTTAGTTCCCGTAAAAATAATTATCAGGGCACATATTAAAAATAAGAGCCATAAATTGAGCAAATGTAGTATATTCCTCCCAAGGCCGAAGTATTTTATTTTTATAAAATTAATTGTAATATAATAAAAAATATTATCTTTATAACTTAAAAAATTATAACATTTCTTTAAAGGGTAATCAATTGATATAAAGATAGTATCGAGTATATAGTATCGAGTATCGAGCAAAGAAGGAAAAAGAAAGAGAAGAATGACTGAGAAGATAAAAAACTTTCAAGATTTGAGAATCTGGCAAATAGAGATAGAAGTTAGAGAAGATTTTATCTTAAAGAAACTGGAAACTGGTGAACAAGGTAACTGGGTAACTAATACACAATATACGATTCTAAATTACTATACGCTAAACAATATACACTATACGCTAGGTTTATTGCTAACGACTAATTTAATTGGCTAAGCGGCAAATTGGCAAATTACTATATTGCTTAATCGGTTAATTGTAATCTTTGTATCTTGCATCTTTTTATTGAATCTCGCATATTATATCTTACAAATTTTATTAATTGGAGAATTGTCAAATTGGTCAATTAATTTATTTTCTTCCCCTTTTTTAACTCGATACTATATACTCAATACTCGATACTGTTTTTTAAATTGGCAAATTGGCAAATTGGAGAATTGGTGAATTAATTTATAACTGAAAAAATTTTGAAAAAAAATAAAATTTATGCAGGGATTTTACATTTGTTGTAGAATATAATATATAGAGAAAAAGAAAAACTCTTAAAATTAAAAGTAAAATATGGTAAAATACAAAATAAAAAAGAGGGATAAAAATGATAAGGGTAAAAATTTCCGGTGTAGCAATTGACCCGGTGACGAAGGGTTTTGTGGTAATTTTAAAAGATGAAACTGAAAAAAGGTGGCTTCCTATCTGGGTAGGGCATTACGAAGCAAAGATGATTTCTTTAGCTTTGGAAAAAGTAAAACCAGTAAGACCTTTACCCCATGATTTAATAAAAAATATTTTAGATTCCCTTGGCGTAGTTGTAACAAGAGTAGTAATTTGCAATATTAAAGATAATACGTATTTTGCTTCAGTTAGATTAAAAACAAATCAAACGGAAAAAGAAATTGATGCCAGACCGAGTGACGCTATTGCTTTAGCCCTGAGGGCAAACGCCCCTATTTACGTAACCGAAGAAGTATTAAATAAGGCTTCTACAGAGAAAGTTACCTTAGAGAATGAAAAAGAAGTAAAACTTGTCGAGTTACAACAAAAGATGCAGAAAGCAATAGAGATAGAAAATTACGAGGAAGCTGCTAAATTACGGGATCAAATCAGGAGCTTAGAAAAGAAATAATTTTTTGTTCCCTTCATTTTCTCCAAAAACTATTAGCTCATACCAGATTATTAAAACAAAAAAGCATCAAATTAATCAAGATTGGAAGAACATTTTAAGGAAAATAAATTAAGCAAAATACATAAATTTTAAGTGAAAAGTGAAAATAAATAGATTATGAGAAAAGTAATAATAGATCCAGAAATTTTTGTTCAATTTCCTGATTTTAAAAGAGGGATTATAATTGTTAGAGATGTAGAAAATGCGCTTGGTAACAAAAGAATAAAGAAACCTTTAAATAAAGAGATTGAAAAGAGGATGAAGGAAGATTTAATTGAACATCCTTTTGTAAAATCCTGGGATGAAGCACATTTAAAGTTTGGTTCTGATCCGCACAAGTTTCCACCTTCGATAACAGCACTTTTAAAAAGAATAAAACAAGGTGGAGGGTTTCCTTTTATTAACTCAGTAGTTGCCTTATTTAATTATATTTCTATAAAATATCTTATCCCTTGCGGCGGTGATGATGCAGATAAAATAGAGGAGGATTTTCACCTTGGTTTTGCTAAGGGGAATGAATGGTTTGTTGCTTTGGGTAGTGAAGAAGAAGAAAATCCTCAACCAGGAGAGGTAATTTATTTTGATGATAAAACTTTGAAGGTGATGTGTAGGAGATGGAATTGGCGAAATGGTGATTTTAGTAAAATTACTGAAAATACCAAAAGAATGGTTATTAATATTGATGGAATCGGGGCAGTTCCTCAATCGATTATAGAGGAAGCAAGAGATGAATTGGCAAAATTGTTAATCGAGCAGTGCAAAGCAGAATTAACTACTGATTTATTGAATCGAAATAATAGAGAGATTAAAATAGATTTTTAAATTGCATCAGGAGATATTTATTTAATATAGTAAGAATAGTAAGAAGGGAGCAATAATATAAGATATGGAAAAAAATAATAAATTTTATCGTGATAGTATAAAGGGACTAAAGCCTTACGACCCTCATGAAGTTCCTTATAAAGTGAAATTAAATGCTAATGAAAATCCTTATGGTTTACCAGAAGGGATTATTGAAGAAATATTAAGAAAAGCTAAAAATTTAAAATATTCTCGTTACCCTAACGCAAATTCTGTGAAATTAAGCGAAGCCGTTTCTGCTTTTTGGGGTTTAACCATGGATAATATAGTTATAGGAAATGGCTCTGATGAACTTATTGATTATTTAATTAAGGCTTTCTCGGAAAAAGGGAGAAGGGTTATTACTACTGCACCCTTTTTTACTATGTATAAAATTTATTCAATTATTAGTGGTTCTAATTTTGTACAAATTCCTTTAAGTCAGAGCAATTTTAGTTTAAATGAGGATAAAATTTTAGAGGAAGCAAAAAAAAGGGATTCTTCCATAGTTTTTTTAGCATATCCCAATGCTCCTACCGGAAATTATTTTTCTGAAGACAAGATTATAAAAATAATTGAAGAATCAGGTTGTCTGGTAGTAGTGGATGAAGCTTATTATGAGTTTGGAAAAAAGACTTTTGTACCCCTTATATCTCGTTACGACAATTTAGTTATTCTTAGAACTTTTTCTAAAGCTTACAGTATAGCCAGTTTACGGGTGGGATATTTACTTTCTAATCCTGAAATTATTAATGAAGTGAGAAAAGTAAAAAATCCTTTTAATGTAAATACTTTTTCCCAACTAGCAGCCCAGGTGGTTTTTGAAAATAAAGAAATTTTAAAAAATAACATAGAGAAGATTATTAAAGAACGCGAAAGATTAACAGACAGAATAAACGAAATTACCCCTTTTAAAACTCATCCTTCTCAGACCAACTTTGTTTTGGTTGAGGCGGGCTCTAAAGAAGATACAGACTTAGTTTATAACAATTTATTAGAACAAGGAATTTTAGTCCAAACAGTTTCTGACCCAATTTTCTCAAGCTCCAGATATTTTTTACGTATAACTGTAGGAAATAAAGAAGAGAATGATATTTTAATTGATGGGTTGAAAAGCTGTCAAAGATATTTTAAAATCTAATTTGTCAATGAATTATTTTTTAATATCCTTATAGTTAAGAAGGTGGTGAATAAGATGATTAAATTTGATAAGTTTACAGTAAAAGCTCAAGAAGCTATTGGAGAAGCTCAACAAATTGCCAGTAGTTATAATCACCAAGAGATTAGGGGGGAGCATCTTTTACTGGCTTTAATTAATCAAAAAGACGGAGTTGTGCCTTCGATATTGCAGAAGTTAGAAATTAATTTTGAACAACTCAAAGTTAAATTAGAAAGGCTGCTAGAAAAAATTCCTCAGGTTTATGGAGCAACAGGAGGACAACATATAGGGAATAAACTTAATAATATATTGAATACAGCTCAACAAGAAGCCCAAAAAGTAAAAGATGAATATGTTAGTACGGAACATTTATTTATTGCTTTGGTTGAAGCAGAAGGAACCATAGTTAGTGATTTATTAAAAAAAGAAGGGATTAATAAAGATAAAATCTATCAGGCTTTAGTAAATATTAGAGGAAATCAGCGGGTAACTGATCAAAATCCAGAAGAAAAATATCAAGCTTTAGAAAGATATGCTCGTGACCTGACTGATTTAGCTAGAGAAAGGAAACTTGATCCGGTAATTGGGCGGGATGATGAAATACGACAGGTTATGCAAATACTTTTACGGCGTACTAAGAATAATCCTGTTTTAATTGGTGAACCGGGAGTAGGTAAGACAGCAATTGCTGAAGGTTTAGCCCAGAGAATTGTAGGTGGAGATATTCCAGAAGGATTAAAAAATAAAAAGGTACTGGTTTTAGATATTAGTTCTATGGTAGCTGGCGCAAAATATAGAGGTGAATTTGAAGATCGTTTAAAAGCAGTTTTAAAAGAGATCCAAAAAGCGGAAGGTAAAATAATTGTTTTTATTGATGAACTCCATACTTTAGTGGGAGCAGGAGCAGCTGAAGGAGCAATAGATGCTTCCAATATGTTAAAGCCGGCTTTAGCTCGGGGCGAATTACATTGTATCGGAGCTACAACTTTAAAGGAATATAGAAAATATATCGAAAAAGATGCTGCATTGGAGAGAAGATTCCAACCAGTGTTAGTAAAAGAACCCTCAGTAGAAGATACTATTGCCATTTTAAGAGGATTAAAAGAGAAATATGAAGTGTATCATGGAATAAGAATTAAAGATTCAGCTTTAGTTGCTGCAGCCATATTATCTAATCGCTATATTACCGATAGATTTTTGCCAGATAAAGCAATTGATCTGATAGATGAAGCTTCCTCCCGTTTGAGGATGGAGATCGATAGTATGCCTATAGAGATAGATGAAGTGGAGAGAAAAATTATTCAATTAGAAATAGAAAAGCATGCTTTAAAGAAAGAAAAAGATTCTATTTCTCAGGAACATTTAAATAAAATAGAAAAAGAACTAAGTTCTTTAAAAGAAAAAAGAGATGAGATGAAATTAAAATGGAAGAATGAGAAGGAATCAATCCAGAGAATACGAAAAATAAAAAGTAGTATTGAAAAGAATAAAATAGAAGCTGAGAAAGAAGAGAGAGAAGGTAATCTTAATCGAGTAGCAGAATTAAAATATGGAAAGTTCCCTCAACTACAAAAAGATTTAGCGGAAGAGAATAAAAAACTAATTACTTTGCAAAAAGAACATAAAATGCTTAAAGAAGAAGTTGATGAAGAGGATATTACAGAAATTATTTCCAAATGGACCGGCATCCCTATTGGCCGACTTATGGAGGGGGAAGCAAATAAATTAGTCAGGATTGAAGAAGAGCTTAAACAAAGAGTTATTGGACAAGATGAGGCGATTAGGTTAGTTTCTAATGCTATCAGGAGATCCCGAGTGGGGATAGCGGATCCCAATAGACCAGTAGGATCATTTATCTTTATGGGGCCTACAGGAGTAGGTAAAACTGAGCTCGCTCGCAGTTTGGCTGATTTTTTATTTAATGATGAAAATTTTCTAGTGCGTATCGATATGTCTGAATATATGGAGAGACATAGTGTAGCCCGGTTAATCGGAGCTCCGCCAGGCTATGTGGGATATGAAGAAGGTGGTCAACTTACTGAAATTGTCAGGCGCAAACCTTATTCAGTTATTCTCTTTGATGAAATTGAGAAAGCTCATCCCGATGTTTTTAATGTTTTGTTACAGATTTTAGATGATGGCCGTCTAACTGACGGACAGGGAAGGGTAGTTAATTTTAAAAATTCTATTTTGATTATGACTTCGAATATTGGTAGTCAGTGGATCTACGAAATGAATGAGGGGAATAGAGAGTCTGTTATGCAAAAAGTAAACGATTCTCTTCGTGAGTATTTTAAGCCAGAATTTTTAAATAGAATTGATGAGATAATTGTCTTTAACAATTTAGATAAAGAGCAGATTATTAAAATCGTGAATATCCAGCTCAATATTTTAAAAAAGAGATTAGTAACTAAAAAAGTTTATTTAAAAATTACTCAAAAAACAAAAGAATTTTTAGCTGAAAAAGGATATGACCCTCATTATGGTGCTCGACCTTTAAAGAGAACCATTCAAAGGTATATTCAAGACCCCTTAGCCTTGCAAATTTTAGAAGGAGTTTTTAAAGAGGGGGATAAATTAGAAACCGATTTGGATGAAAAAAATGAGAAAATAATTTTCAAAAAATTGTAAATTTACTTTAAACACGCGGGACGCCAGTCCTACGGGAAGAATGGGGGATATTTTTGCGTCTTTAGTATTCGTATTATTTCCCGCAATTGTTCCCCGTGCCTATACGCTACCCGCTGTACGCTATACGCTAATTAAATACTATCGACTAATCGGTAAATTGGTAAATTAATTTATTGACAAATATAAATTGTAAAGGAGAGACTTTAATGTTTATACAATATGTTAACAGTTTTTGGCAAGCGATATTAAGTATTTTTAGTCCGGAAAATCTTATTCTGTGGTGGGGAAAATTTATAACAATTATTATAATATTAGTGGTAGCAAAGATAGCTTTATCTGTAATTAATAAACTAATAGAAAAATCTTTAACCCCTTTAGAAAAATCTAAAAATTATCAGAAGAAAATTTCTCGAGCGAATACTCTTATTCCGCTTTTGCAGAGTGTTTCTAAATATGTAATTTATTTTATTACCGTAGTAATAGTATTAAGAGAATTAGGGATAGATACCACCGCGATTATTGCTAGTGCCGGAGTTGTTGGTTTAGCAGTTGGTTTTGGAGCTCAATCTCTAGTGAAAGATGTTATTTCAGGTGTCTTTCTACTTTTTGAAGGGGTGATTTCGGTGGGAGATTCTATTAACGTAGGAGAACATTCTGGAACAGTGGAAGTTATTGGTTTAAGGAATATTCATTTAAGGAAGTTTTCAGGCGAGTTAAGAGTAATCCCTTATGGAGAAATTGCTAGTTTTGGTAATTTTAATAAAGGGTATATGAGAGCCATTGTTGAAGTAGGGGTAGCCTATGAACAAGATGTAGAAAGAGGAATGAAAGCCTTAGAAGAAATTGCCAATAAATGGGCTGAGGAGAATAAAAATATTGTTTTAGAACCTCCAATTATTCAAGGGGTATTATCTCTCGGTTCTTCAGATGTTATTTTAAGAATAGCAATTAAAGTTAAGCCAATGACTCATTGGGGAGCAGAGAGAGAACTTAAACGAAGAATTAAAGATGCTTTTGATAAAGAAGGAATAGAAATTCCCTTCCCCAGACAGGTAGTCTATCTAAGAAAAGAAGAAGTTAAATAGAGATATTATTTTAAATGCATTTAAAATTTACTTTTAATTCTTTTTTAGAATTTTCCAATAATCACACAAGAACTATTTTATTAGAGTCTCAAAACGAAATTATTTCTATCCCATATCTTGAATATTTTTTTAAATATAAGATAATTTGTTAAAAAAATAATTATTTATTTTAGGGAATATCTGTATAATGAATGTTTATGTGGGAAACCCCACAGTCAATCTCTATATCTGTTTTGAATTCTGAGTCATTATAATTTTGGGAAATGTAGGTGTCATTTCTCTTGATAAAATTATCTAAGTTTTTTATAGCAATTCCCGAATCAATATTCACTGTTGCTCCCACATTTTTAGGTATAGCGATATCGATATTAGATACTCCGGTATCTATAATTATCTTAGAATTATATTGAGGTAAAACCAAGTTAATATTACTTGCTCCACTTTCAATATATAGTTTTTCTACTTTAAAACCTGATAAGTTACAATCTGTATTGATAGCACCTGTTTCAACTGATAGATTATATATTATTTCATTGTTTAATTTTAACTGCCAGTTATTTTTAATATTATTAGATATCACTTTTTTTGTTACCGGCGAATGGTAGATAAGTATGTCGGCCTCTTTTTCGGTATGGGAGAATTTTTCAAAAGGCTCAAATTCTTTATATCGATATTGAGAGATGCATTCATAAAGTAGAGGGGTGGATTCGCCTAGAGCAAGTTTCCCTACATCAAGATTTAATTCAATTGAAGCTCTTTCGATTTTGGGATATTCTTTCGTTTCTAAAGATGTTTCTGTTTCGGGAGTTATTTCGGTTTCCGGAGCCGCTTCGGTTTCTGGGGTTATTTCAACTTCTGGTGCTACTTCAGTTTCAGGAACTTTTTCAGCTTCAATAACTATTTCTCGGCTTAGAGTTTTTACTTCCCTTACCATTTCTCTTTCTAAACCAATTCCCATATAACTTGCTCCCACTCCCAATATAATTGCCAGGAAAACAATTAGTGGTCCCATAAATGAAAGACTCTTTCCTCTGAAGATTAAAGATATACCCCAACTTACCAAAAGCAAAGGCCATAGTTTAATTATATTTGACCAAACAGACCACTCTAATATATTTAAAGTATTGGCTAAAAGGATTATTCCAATAAGCAATAAGGTTAAACCATTAATTATTTTATTCGATTTCATTTTTTCACCTCGAATTTATTTTAATAGTCGTTAGTGAATAGTCGTTAGTAAAAAAACAGTTTATAGTATACGGGTTATCTGTCTCGAGTTTTGCGGGCTTGATAAATCAAGCCCCTACCTCTCTCTGTAAACTTGAAACCAGAAACTTGTAACTCGAAACTTATTAACTGGCAAACTGGTTAACCGGGTAACTGCATAACTAATATCCTATCCGCTCTACTCTATCATACGGTATACTATATACTCGATACTATTTTATTCTTTATTTAGTAAAATTAGACCAAGCATTAGCAATCAAAAGGTCAATTAATCTTTGTTGGTCAGATAAATATTCGGGATTTAGACTTAAGGCAATTTCTCCTTCTCTTACAGCATTTTCGTAATCCTGGCTGCGGTAATAAGATAGTCCTAATTTATAATGTGCTTCTGAGAGGATATAATTTGAATCTGCTAATTGGAGAGCCAGTTCATAATTTTGATAAGCCTTTTGGAGTTCTCCCGCATTATAATGCATGTTGCCTATTTCAATAAAAGCCTGGGCAAAATTATCAAAAGTAAAATCTTTGATGTATAATGGGTAAAATTTTTGGGATAATACTTTTTCCATTATGGCTTGTTCGTATTTTTTACCTTTTAGATTAATAAGTCCTAATCGATAATGGGCTATAGCTATTGACCGTTTATCTTCGGTAAATTGAGTAACTTTATTATAGGCAAATACAGCTTGATCAATGTTTCCCACACTACTATAATAATCACCCAAATTCAAATAACAGGCAGCACTTTCCTGGTAAGCTAAAAAATTGTCCAGGATATAAGGGCTGGGTTTAAGTTTACCCAATTTTATATATGTTTCCGTAGCTTCAATTAGTTGGTCATTATCCTGGTAGAGCTGGGCTAATTCGGAAATAAGCTTGTCATTTTGGGGAATGAGTTCAACAACTTTTTCGTATTCATTTATAGCTAAGTCATATTCGAGTGTTTCTTTGTATATCATTCCCTTTACAAAATAGGCAAAGGCATTATTGGAGTCTTCGATAATAATTTGAGATAGATTGGTAAGAGCTGATTCTTTTTCCCCCATTTTGTACAAAGCATAACTCTGATTTATCCCGGCCAATATATTCGTTTCATCTAAACCCAAAGCTTTTTCGTATTCTTTTTCCGCAGGTTCATATAGGTCTAACGAACAATAAAAGTTTCCCATATTGATGAAAGCAAAGATGTCAGGTTTCATGGTTTTGCCTTCTATGATTTCTTGCAATAATTTTTCTGTTTCACTGCTGGCAAAGACAGTGGTAGTAAAAAGGGCTAATAAAATTATTAAAAAGATTACAAAACTTAATTTCAAATTTTCTCTATACATATCTACCATCCTTTCTTTTTTATTATTTTATAATTTTACGGATAAAATCGAAAAAATCGACTAAAAGAATTTACACTTAATAATTATATATTCAACATTACTTTTAAAATTCCTCTTTTTTTATTAAAATTTTTTTAACTTATTTTTATTATATCATTTTTGAACCGAATTATTTTAATTTTTTAGTTTAAGAATTAAAGACTTTTCTATTTTATATTATATATATTCTATTTTTTAAAGCAAATTCCTCTTTTTTTATTAAAATATTTGTAATTAATTTACCGATTTAAAAAACAGTATCGAGTATTGAGTATATAGTATCGAGTTAAGAAAGGGAAAGAAAATAAATTAATTGACCAATTTACCAATTCACCAATTAAAACCACAATATGCAAGATACAAAAATTTGCCAATTAAAATAGTCGATAGTATTTAATCAGCGTTTAGCGTATAGGATATTAGTTATCCAGTTACCTGGTTAACCAGTTTGCCGGTTAAATTAGTCGTTAGTATAAATACAAGTTTTTAGTTTTTAGTTTATAGTTTTTAGATAAAAAGCAGAATAGTATTTTTCTTTCTCTTCCTCAACGATATATTTGGCACGATACTGTCTTTTAATTTTTTTTCTTTCTCTTTCTTAACTCGATACTATATAATACTTTTTTTGTCTAATGTTGTAATTTTTAAATCATCATATATAATTAAAGAAGGATTTTTGCCTATTCTATCGAATAAGATAATTGTAAAAGACAATTTTCTGATATAAACTTTATTGAGGTAGATAAAAAGTAGAATGGTTTTTTTCTTTCTCTTTCTTGACGATACATTTGGTACTATATTGTTTTTTAATCTCTTTTCTTTCTCTTTCTTTACACGATACACGATACACGTTACTCGATACTATATACTATATATGCAATAGAAATTTATTCTGATTCTTAGTTTTTATTATCTTTGCGAGATACGATTCACGAGATACGAGATACGAATTTTATCTTCTTAACTCGATATTATATACTTAATACAATATATTTAGTGCAATACTGTTTTTTATTTCTTTTCTTTTTCTTTCTTGACTCGATACACGATACTCGATACTCGATACTATATACGAGATACGAATTTTATCTTCTTAACTCGATATTATATACTTAATACAGTATTATTGTTTTTCTTTCTTAACGATACATCTGCTACAATACTGTTTTTTTAATTTCTTTTCTTTTCTTTCTCTTTCTTAACTCGATACTCGATACAAATTTTATTAAAAGGGAGGTGGTAACTGATGAAGATTATCCATCAATTAGCACAAGATATAGTTGATAAAACCATGAGTATTTTGGGGAAAAACATTAATATTATGAACGAAGAAGGAGTAATTATCGGTTCAGGAGATAAAAGTCGTTTAAATCAATTTCATGAAGGGGCAGCTCAGGTAATTAAAGAAGGGAAGAAGTTAGAAATCTATTCCAAAGATATAAATCATTTAGTAGGAGCAAAGCCAGGGATTAATCTCCCCATAGAACATAATAACAAAATTATTGGGGTGGTGGGTATTACCGGTGAGCCAAACGAAGTTAGCCCTTTTGGTGAAGTGATAAAGATGACTGTTGAGATGATGCTAGAGCAGGAATTTTTATTAAAGGAATTACAATTAGAGCAACAAGCTCGAGAAAATTTTATTCAAGATTTAATCTCCGGAAGAATTGGAAATGATTCAGATTTATTTTTAACTCGAGGGCAAATTGTGGGGTATGATATCCTAATTCCCCGAGTAGCCTTAGTTATGGATATTTATCAGTTTGAAAAGACCGCTAAGCAGAGTTTGCAGGTATTCAAAGGGTCGAAAGAAGGAGAAATTCATTTACAAAGATTAAAGAATGATGTATTAAAAACTATTCAAGGGATATTTGTGGATACCCCCCAGGAAATTGTAACTTATACGGGGGGGGATAGATTTGTAGTTCTGAAAACTATTTATCTTAAAGATTCAGATGAAATTCTAAGAAGAAAATTATTTAGAATTGGAAAGAGAATAAAAGATACCATTTCTCAGAAAATGAAATTTAAAGTAACCATCGGAATCGGAGAATATCATGGAGGTATTCAAGGTTTAAATAAATCATTTAAAGAAGCTACCCAGGCATTAGATGTAGGGACTAAATTGGAAGGGGCGGGAGATATTTATCATGTAGACAATCTGGGTGTAGGCAAGCTGTTAGCAGAAATAAGAGAAGAAAGTCAACAAGAATTTATGGGAAAAACTATTTATTCTACAAAAAATAATAAAGAGAAGAAAATAAACGAAACATTATTAGAAACTTTAAAAGCCTTTTTTGATAATAATTTAAGTATTTCAAAAACTGCTCAAGCTATCTATGTACATCGTAATACTTTGCTTTATAGATTAAGAAGGGTTAAAGAGATAACTAGTTTAGACCCAAAAAAGTTTGATGATGCAGTGCAACTGAGGTTAGCTTTAAAAATGAGGATATATCAGGGGAGTAATAAGTTTAAATAATCTTAAATTGTACTAACTACTATAAAATTCGTTCTGCAGAAAAAAAGTGATTTAAAATTTGCAATTTATTTATCACTATGTTAATATGAATAATGTCAACGATGGCATTATTAAAAATTACACACTAAAATTGTATTTAAATGTTGTCGCTGATAAAATATATTAATTTAAGGAGGATAATTGTTATGAAGAGTAGATTGTTTTCGGTAGTATTTATTAGTATTTTGCTGGTGATGGTTTTAGGTACTTTTGCTCTGGCTGCTGACAAAGAGGTGCTTTCATTTTCTTCAAGATTATGGAGCCCTCCTGCGGAACAGGAATTTATCATCGACTATGTAATTAAACCTTTCGAGAAAGAAAACAATTGCATAGTTAATTTTCAAATCCTGGATGATAAAAAGCTATTAGAAAGAGCAGAGCTTCAACTAAAAACTGATCATCCCACCATGGATATTGTTTGTGCCTATGTTGCTAATATGCCTGAGTGGATTGAGAACGGATATATAGAAGATTTAACTTCCAATGTTAAATCATGGAATGACCGGCATTTTAGTCCAACATTTGAATATGGTACAAACTTTGAAGGCAAACAGTATTTTATCCCGGTAGGCGCTGATGTTTATCTTACCATTGCTAATAAGAAAGCCGTAAAATATTTATCCAAAGATGCTGACCTGGATAAGTTAACCTGGGAAGATTTTGCAAAATGGTCAAATGCTATTGCTAAAGGTGAAGGCGAAGGAAAAACTGTGGTAACAGGTATTCCGATGAAATCTCTTGTATACCAATTTGGAGCAATATCCTTATCTTATGGGGCAACTTTCCCGGATATCAATACTCCTGAAGCAATAAAGGCGTGGGAAGTATTGGTTTCAATGAAAGATGACTTTATTCCCGCTGTATTAAACATAGATTCTTGTGTTGCCCCTATGAAAAGGCAAGAAGCATGGTTAAGCTGGATGCATTGTGCCCGTGCCGGCCAGGTCTATAGTTCGAATCCAGCTAATTTTGTAGTAGCTCCAGTACCGGAAGGTCCTGCAGGTATCGGTAGTATTGCAGGAGTCAGTGGATACGGTATTTTGAAAAATGCCCCACATAAAGACTTGGCAATAAAATTCCTTGAATATATTACCAGACCTGATATGCAGGTTAAAATTGCTAAAGGTACCGGTGGGTTTATCCCTCCAGTAGAAGAAGCGCTTAATTATTTAGGTGATGACCCGGAAGATGAAGTAGTTGCAAAGGCTGTTATGGTTTTAAGCAAAGGCAGGGTCTCTGGTGTTCCCGGTGGGGATTTCCAGGATTGGGGAGCAGTTAAGAAAGTATTTGATGATGTCTTTGTTGAAATGGTCTTAAATGGTGATGGAACTGTGAATAAAACCCTTTTAGATGAAGCAAAAGTCAAATTAGATGCTTTGAGGAAGTAGATAAATCAGTTTTAGATATTTTCTCATTTCATAAAAATAATATAACCGAGGAAACATAATTTCCTCGGTTATATTATTTGATAAGTTATATGTGACAGAAATTATAATCCCCCCGTCTAATTTATTGAAAGGAGTGGACACAATTAACCTTTCGAATTTGAAGAAAAATAAAAACTGGACCCCCTATTTGTTAATTGCTCCGACTGTAATTTACTATATCTTCTTCTGGCTTAACCCGGTTATCACCTCTATTTATAGTAGCTTTAAGGGTGTAGATGGAAGTTTTACTTTACAGAACTACATTAATGTTTTCACTACTACTTCTTTTGGGGAAGCATTTGGGAATACTGCTTTTATTGCGGGTATCTCGATTGTGATAGAATTTTTTATTGCTTTAGCTCTGGCTTTATTGATTAATAAAAAATTTAAAGGTTCAGCGATTTTCCTATTTATTGCCATGGTCCCCATGGCGATTCCAGCTGTTGGAGCCGCTGCAATATGGAAAACCGGGCTAACCACATATGGTTGGATGAATAGCCTACTTTATTATTTAGGTTTTTTAGAAAAAGGGGAGAAATTATTATTTTTATCCGGATCTAAATTTTCGATTTTGTGGTTAATTATTATTATTGATACCTGGCAGGTAATACCATCGATGATGATAATCTTACTTGCCGGATTACAAAATTTATCTAAAGAAGCTAAGGAAGCAGGATATATTTTCGGAGGAAATGGATTAACAGTTTTAAGACAGATTACCATACCGATGCTTAAACCAACCATTATAACAGCAGTTATCTTGAGATTAATTTCGGCCATTCAAATCTGGCTTATTGTGGTCATACTTTTTGGATTTGACAGAATTCCACTTTTACTGGAAAGGGTAATCTATTATAAAGAGGAATTATCACGCCTCGACAACAGCTATCAAATAGCTTCGACCTATGCGGTCATAACTTCTATAATCGTAACTATAGCGGCAGTAGTCTATTTAAAAGTTTCAGGTGCATTTGATATAAGCAAGAAGGAAGTGGTGTGAAAAAAATGTGGGAAAGTACTGTCTCTAAATTTGCTAAAAAAACTCTTTTTTATATTTTAATAACAGGCATAGGCATAATAATAATTACGCCATTATATTTTCTGGTTTCTTTATCGTTTTTATCCTCAAGAGAAGCCTATCAATATCCTCTCCCGCTGGTACCGGCAATTTCTTCTGAATTTAAATTAGAAAAAGGGGATAAAGGTTATTTACTATCCATTTACGAGAAAGGGGATAGAGAATATCAAACTATGATTGATACCAAGAATATAGAAAAAATGTCAAGATATATGAAATTGCAGTTAAGTGTGGATGTTTCTGTAGAAAAACTGGAAAATTATATTTCGAAATTAGACCAGCAAAATGAGGTTTATTTTAAAAGCTATAAAGGACTTCTACATAATTATAAAACATTTTTTGCTATAACTCGCGATGCTATCCCCGCCCTAATTAGAAGCCTTCAGGTAGCGGGCCTTACAATTCTTATCTCTTTATCAATCGGAGGAATGGCAGGATATGCTTTTGCCAGATATATTTTTATAGGGAAGAACGCCTTGAAAGTCAGCGTTCTATTTGTAAGGGTTTTTCCGGCTGTTGCCATTGCTATGCCTATGGTTATAATCCTTGCTACAATAGGGTTTTATGATAAACCGATTGGCTTATCACTGGTATATTCGGTAGGAACCATTGCTCTTACCATCTGGATTACTGCGAGTATTTTTTTGGGTATCCCTGTTGAATTAGAAGAAGTAGCACAGATATTTGGAGCAACGAAATTAAGGACTTTTATTAATATTACCATACCACTTGCTTTGCCTGGTTTAGCAGCATGTGCAATGTTTGCCTTTATAGGGGCATGGAACGAAACTGTTTCAGCGATTATTTTAACCCAATTTAATCCTACTTTTGCTGTTGTTGTCTATCAAAGCGTACTTGGTGCTGTCGATCAGGTAAATTTAGCGGCAGCAGGGGGAATCTTAATGGCCATACCGATGGTACTCTTTACCTTATTTATTCGCAAGTATATTAATCAGATGTGGGGTGGAGTTAAAATTTAAAAAAATTACTTATTAAAAGGAGAGAATTATGGCTAATTTAAAATTAAACCATATCACCAAGAGATTTGGTAAAAATATTTTAGCTGTGAAAGATATAAGCCTGGAAGTTCATGATGGAGAATTCCTGGTTTTATTAGGTCCATCGGGATGTGGTAAAACGACAACTTTACGAATGATCGCTGGCCTTGAAGAGGTTACTAAGGGAAGAATTACCATAGATGAAGAGGATATAACAAATTTACCACCCTGGAAGAGGAATATGAGTATGATTTTTCAAAGTTATGCAGTTTGGCCTCATATGACGGTTTATCAAAACATAGCTTATGCCTTAAAATTAAAAAAGATGTCTAAAAAGGAGATTGATAAAATTGTTAAAGAAGTCGCAGAAATGACTGACATATCTATATATCTTGAACGTTACCCGAATCAATTATCGGGTGGCCAAAGACAGCGTGTTGCTGTAGCAAGAGCAGTTGCAGTTAAACCTAGAATCTTTTTAATGGATGAACCTTTATCCAATCTTGATGCTATATTAAGAGTTTATATGCGAACAGAACTTAAGGAAATTCATAAAAAGACAAAGGCAACCACAATTTTTGTAACACATGACCAATCTGAAGCTATGAGCCTGGCTGATAGAATTGTGATTATGAAGGATGGGGAGATTGTTCAGACCGGAACAACTGATGAGGTCTATCACAATTGCAAAAATATGTTTGTAGCTAATTTTATAGGTATGCCTCCTACTAATTTTATAGAGGTCACTATAACCATAAAAGATGGCAAATATAATCTGGTTAATCCTGATTTTAAAATTATCTTAAATGATAAAATAGCTCACCAATTAAAAGATTATAATAATGGAAAAATGATAATCGGTATCAGACCTGAAAATATAATGGTTGCTGACGAAAAGGATGCTATTATGAAAGTAAAGTGTTTATTAGTTGAGCCTCAAGGGTCCCATCAAGTAATTGTTTTTAAGATTAATGGTAAAATAGCAAAATTAGTTATTTCGGGTGAAACAAAAATCAAACCTGAGGACATATTTTTTATTAATTTTAAGCAGGAAAAAATATTATTTTTTAATTATGAAAGTCATGAGGAGATATAGAATTATTATATAAAGGAAGGATAGCATGAATATAGCGTTATGTCATTACCGGGTTGGTGAAACTGATGGGGTTTCCCTGGAGATGGATAAATGGAAAAAAGTTTTAGAAAATATGGGACATAAAGTATATTTTATTGCCGGCAGTACAGGGACATCTGATGGTTATATTATACCGGAAATGAATTATAGGTTTAAAGAGGATTTGAAAATTGAAAGAAATGCCTATTTAAAATTAGAAGACTATCAGGATGAGGACGAATTAATAGAAGCCATAAGAAGGCAAACTTTGAAAATTGAAGAAAATTTGAAAAAAATCTTAATAGAAAATAAGATAGATTTAATTATTCCCAATAATATTTTATCAATCGGCAGAAGCATTCCTACTGCTATGGCGTTTACTAACGTTATTAAGGAATTAGGCATTAGATGTATCGGACATCATCATGATTTTTATTGGGAAAGGGATAATTTTTCTCAGCCAACATGCAATTTCGTTCGCAAGGCCCTGGAAGAATACTATCCCCCAAAAGATGATTTGATTTCACATGTAGTAATTAATAGTATTGTCCAAAAGGAATTAAAAGCGAGAAGAGGTTTGGATTCTGTTATTATACCTAATGTATTTGATTTTAATGAGAAGTTATGGGAAACTGATAATTACAATAAAGATTTTAGAGAAAAATTAGGCATTAAAGATAATGATATTCTTATGCTGCAGGCAACTAGGGTAACTAATAGAAAAGCAATTGAACTGGCTATAGATGTGGTTGAGGAAATGCAGAAAAAAGAAAATAGGAAGAAACTCGAAGAAGCAAAATTATATAATGGGCAAAGTTTTGAAGAGAATAGCAGGATCGTACTCGTTTTAGCGGGGATGATAGAGACTGCAGATGATTATGTTGAAAGGCTTAAAACCAGGGCCAAAGAAAGCAATGTAGAATTGCTGTTTGTCAATAGTCTGGTTGAACATTCAAGATGTACAAAAAACAATAACAAGATATATTCCTTATGGGATACGTATGTTTTTGCAGATATAGTAACCTATCCGAGCATTCAGGAGGGATGGGGAAATCAGTTTTTAGAAGATTTATTTGCTAAAAAACCGATGTTAGTATTTGAATACAATGTTTACAAAGAAGATATCAAAGGAAAAGGATTTAAAGTCATTTCTTTAGGAGACAAATACGAGCTTGATAAATACGGCCTGGCAAAGGTAAGTGAAGGAGTAATAAAGCGTGCTGCTGGAGAATGTATAAAATTACTTATAGATAAATATTACAGAGGAAAGATAGTTGAAAAAAATTTCCAATTAGGAAGGAAATTTTTTTCCCATGAAAGCTTAGAAGAAAAATTAAAAATGATTGTATAATGATTTTATGGGGGTGATTTGAAATAAAGGAATATACTGTTAAAGACATCGCAAAAATCGCCAACGTTTCCCCACGGACGGTTTCCAGAGTTGTAAATGAAGAAAAAAAAGTAAAGAAAGAAACAAGAGATAAAATATTAAAAATCATTAAATCAACCGGGTACCAGGTTAATCTTATTGCCAGATCACTTAGAAAAAAAACAACCGGGATTTTAATGGTCTTTGTAGAAAAAAATGCGGCAAATTATATAGGAAATTTCCATAATGTTTTTATCCGGTTTTTAGATAGTGAAGCCAATAGATTAGGGTATAAATTAATAGTTTCAAAGTCTTCAGCTTCCAAAGTTGAAGAAAATAAACATGATGGTTTTTATTTGCTTAAAAATGGCTTTGCAGACGGTGCTATAATTTTTGATACTCGGGAAATTGATCGCCGGATTGACTATCTTGTGGAAAGGGATATTCCTTTTGTTATTGTCGGTAGGGATAATGTCTATGAATCTACTTCTTTTGTTAACCTTGATAATGTTAAAGCAGGTTATTTGGGAGCTGAGCATCTTATCAAAAGAGGGAATAAGTCTATTCGATTTTTTTTGGGGGATGAAAATTTTACGGTAAACCAGGATAGAGCAAAAGGATTTATTCAAGCTTTTAATGATTATCATATCAAGAGTGAATTAAGGCATATTGATTATGGAATTATGAACCCCAAATTTGCTTATGAAAAAATGAAGAATATTTTAGAAGAAGAAGTTCCTGATGCCCTTTTTGTCTCCGGTGATCAGAGGGCAATAGGAGTTTATCATGCTATTCAGGAAAAAGGACTAAAAATACCCCGGGATATTGCAATTCTTGGAATTGATAATATTCCATTATCAGAGTACTATTATCCAGCCTTGACAACAATTAGCCAGTCTGTAAAAAAGATGGCAGAAGGGGCAATAAAAATTTTGAATCAACATTTGAAAAATCCTGAGAACTATACACACCAAAGAATTATTTTTCAGCCAAAATTAATTATCAGAAATTCTACTTAGAACGATAGGACCTTATTAAATAATCTGCTATTATTTTTGAAAAACCATATCGGAGAAGTGTTATAATATGCCAGTATCTAAAGTAGGTCGAGGAACAATAATAAACAAACTGGGGTTCCTTTATGGTAAGGATAGAGCTCAAAATATATATAAAAAAATTAAAGAATTAATCGATAGGTATCAGAAGAATAGTACCAGCAAAATTACAAAAGCTGGTTATTTAAATGAAAAAGACGTTGTCTTAATTACCTATGGAGATAATATTCAAACAACCAACAAAAACCCCCTTCAATCCTTATTTAAATTTGCAGATGAATATCTTGATCAGGCAATAAATATTATTCATATACTACCATTTTATCCTTACTCTTCTGATGATGGATTTTCGGTTATAGATTATAAAAAAGTTAATCCAGATTTAGGAGATTGGAAAGACATTGAGGATATAGGTCAAAAATTCAATTTGATGTTTGACCTGGTAGCCAATCATATTTCCTCTGAAAGCATATGGTTTAAAGAATATCTAAAAGGTAACCCCAAATATGATGACTATTTTATTAGTGTTGATAAAGATGCTGATCTATCTTCAGTTACAAGGGCAAGAACCCATCCGTTATTAACAAAATTTAAAAGAAAAGGGGAAGAAATTTATCTCTGGACGACTTATAGTCCGGACCAGATAGACATTAATCTCGCAAATGAAAATGTACTACTAGAGATCATCGATGTAATATTATTTTATGCCAGTAAAAGGGCCGGAGTTATACGCCTGGATGCAATCGGCCATATCTGGAAAATATTAGGGACAAGTTGTATTAACTTAAAAGAAACGCACTATATAATTCAATTAATTAGGGCTATTCTTAATGAAGTTTATCCTGATACACTATTGCTTACACAGACAAATGTACCGCACAAAGAGAATATTAGTTATTTTGGCAATGGCTACAATGAAGTCCAATTGGTATATCAATTTGCCCTCCCCTTATTAGTATTACATACCTTCTGTACTGGTGATGCCTCCCACCTTCTTGAATGGGCATCCCGCATTGAGAATATTTCTGATAAAACGGCTTTCTTTAATGTGCTTGCTACCCATGACGGTCTGGGGGTTGTTCCGGTTAAAGCTATTTTAACAGACAAAGAAATAAGAGATATTGCAGATAATATAAAAGAAAGAGGTGGATTTGTATCTTATAAAACTGCAAAAAATGGGGTTGAAGAACCATACGAAATGAATTCTACTTATTATAGCGCTATTGCCGATTCTAAAAATAGTGAAAAATTAAATATAAAAAAATTTATCGCTTCGCAAGCAATAATATTATCTTTATTAGGTATTCCGGGAATCTATATCCATAGCCTGTTCGGAACGGAAAATTATCTGGAAGGAGTAGAGAAAACAGGTCAGAGAAGAACTATTAATCGAAGAAAATTTCAATATGATAAATTAAAAGAGAATTTAGCAAATTCGGATTCCAGAAAACATAAAATATTTACAGAGTTCATGAAATTAATTAATAAAAGAAAATATGAAAAAGCCTTTCATCCCAATGGAAAACAAGAAGTATTATTTTTGAAGAGAGGAATATTTTCTTTATTACGGACTTCTCCGGATGGCAAGGAAAAAATAATAAGCTTACATAATGTCACAGACAATATACAGAAATGTTGTTTTGTAAAAAATCAGTACGGGTTAAATAAAAAAGAATATTTTGATATAATCTCTGAGAAAGTAATAGATACAGAAAAAATATCTCTAAAACCATATCAAATTATATGGTTAAAGATTTATTGAATTATAATTTGCAATTTATATTAGTAGTATGTTAATATAGAAAATAAATAGTTGTTTTTTAAGATAAATTGGAAACGTTTCCAAGTAACAACTTTGATAAAATTATACTTTGTGGCATCGGAATTTTAAAAAATCTTGATGATTAAGGGAATTTTTCTACAATTTATAATCAATGAAAAAATAGTAAGTTTGAAAGGAGTGATAAACATCGGAAGGATAAAGATTAAAGAGGTAGCAAAAAAGGCTGGAGTTGGGATAGGAACAGTATCCAGGGTTTTAAATAAAAGAGAGCATGTAAGTTCCGCAACCAAGGCGAGAGTAATTGAAGTTATTAAAGAATTAGGTTATCAACCTCATGCTATAGCCAGGAGTCTTTCTTCTAAAAAAACAAATACAATAACAGTATATTTATTACATGATTTTACAGGTTTTAGAACGAATGTGGTTAGAGGCATTCAAACTGAGTTAAGAAAATTTAACTTTGACATGATATTAAACTGGTTAGACAATGCGGAAGAAGTGAAAACACTTATTAAAAGAATTCAAAATTTCTCTATTCGGAGCAAAACTGATGGATGTGTAATTATCAGTTTATTACCGGAATCTAAATTAAAACCTGATTTAATTCCCAAAAATTATCCCATTGTATTAATCGATTCACAAAGAGATAATTTATCCTCTGTTTATATTGATAATGTTTCTGCAGCTTATAACGCGGTTAATTATCTTTTTCAACAAGGCCATAGATCTATTGGTTATATTATGGGGGTTCAATCCACTACCTCAGGTTATGAAAGATTATTAGGTGTTAAAAAGTTTTACCAAGACAAAGGAATTGCATTAGATAATAAATTTATTTCTATAGATCATTTTACCTTTAAAGCCGGAAATAAAGCAATGAAAAGATTTTTATTACAAGAAGATACTAATTCATTAACAGCAATCTTTGCAGCAAGTGATTATCAAGCTGCAGGGGCAGAAAAAGCTTTAGAAGAAGCTGGTTTAAAAGTACCAAATGATGTTTCATTAATAGGTTTTGATGATAACCCCTTATCTGAGTATCTTGATTTAACTACATTTTCACAACCTATATATGATATGGGTGTTTTAGGAGCGAATATAATATTAAGAGAATTAGGTTATTTAGAAGAATTTCCAAAGATGAAATTTGATTTTAATACGAAGGTTGAAAACAAAAATGATAAGGTGCACATAGCATTAATCCCTAAAATGATATTTAGGAAGAGCGTTAAAAAATTAGGTTAATATAGGAGAATATTAATATAAAAGAATTTGAGAAGAGGAGGGAAAATATAAATTATATAGAAAAAAGATTTTAACAGTAAATACAAAAGTAAAATTACATTATTAGAAGTAGTATTGAGGAAGTATGAATCAAACAAAAGGGGGAAAGGAGGCGATGAAACGAATTCTGAATCTATTTAAATTTGCTAATTTTCATCTTGAGTAAAAAAAATTTACATTGGATTAACACCTATCAGGTTCTGATTATTCCTCATGCACTGGGAGCATTCGGTGGGGCTTTCAGTGTATTTTATTGAAACAGTTTTTCCTTACCATACCTAAGGAATTAGAAGAGGCAGCTATTATAGATGGAGCAAGTCCTTTTAGAATATTTTGGAGTATAATGTTACCATTGGTAAAGCCAGCACTGGCAGCGATGGCTATATTTACCTTTGGTTCTGCCTGGAATGATTTTACTTACCCGCTTATTGTAATAAACACGGATAATATGAAAGTCCTTGCTCTTGGTATTGCTGGTTTTAAGGGTTTCCGAGAAGGACTAACCCAATGGCCATTAATGATGGCAGCCTCAGCGATGTCCATTTTACCAATAGTAATAGTCTTTGTATTAGCACAAAAATATTTCATCGAAGGGGTAAAAACAGCGGGGTTGAAAGGATAATAAATAAGTATGGATCAGTTAAATTTATCAGAATTCATGAATAAAAAGTCAGATTATGATCGAACCCAGGAATTACGTGAAAAAATAAAAAAATTATTTAAAAACTCTGCACTAAGGAATAGTTTAGGGATAGAGTTAAAAGGTGGAATTCTTTGGGGAAAAGAAGTTGAGTTAGGAGAAAATGTCCAGGTAGAGAAAGGTGCGGCAATATTAGGAAAGACGAAGATTTTAAAAGGGAAAATAGAAAGAAGCGCTATAATAATTGATTGCATAATACAGGAAATTGAAGCAAAATCAAAAAGTATACTTTTTTTGGTAGAACAATTAGATGAAGAAAAAGTAAAAACCGAAAAAGAACAATTTCTAACAGATTTGATAATTTTAGATAAAGGAATAATTAGAAAAGTTAGAGTATGTTCGAGCGTAGGTGAAATAATCAAGAATAAAATATTTAATATTGATGGCAGAGAAATAACCTTTAATAAATTATTAGAGTTTTCAAATTTTGAGGTTTTTTATATAAGTGGATCAAGTTATCAGTTTCGTAAGAAACTATTTGATCAACCACTGAATATTCTTTTTGAAAAAGTTGGAATTTTAAAGAGGTATGAAGGAAATCCTATTTTAAAACCGATTCCAGAGAATTATTGGGAAGCAAAGTTAGTTTATAATCCTGCTGCAATTCGGATAGATGGTGTAACTTATATTATATATCGGACTTTAGGAAATGATAATATCTCTCGTTTAGGTCTTGCCTGGAGTAGAGATGGTATTAATATAGATGGAAGGTTAAGTTATCCTATCTTTACACCAGATACTGAATATGAACTTGATGAAACAGAGGTATTGAAAAATCGAGATCGAGAGAAAGGAGGGTGTGAAGACCCAAGATTAACCTTAATTGACGATAGGATTTATATGACTTATAGTGCCTATAGTAATGTACTTCAGATAGCAATGGCATCGATTAAGATTCAAGATTTTATTAAAATACCTAATACTCCAAAATCAGAAATTAAGAAAAAATGGATAAAATATGGTCCCTTGTTCTCTAATGTATACGATCGAAATGCAGTGTTATTCCCTGAAAAAATAGATGGAAAATATGTATTATTAAGAAGGCCAATACGGGGAAAAATACGAAATATCGCCATTAGTTTTTCCGAAACTCTGGAACCACCCTGGAAAAACAATTTTGTAGAAATTATTAAAACCCGGCCCAGAATGTGGGATTCTGAACGGGTAGGGGCCGGGGCACAGGTTTTAAAGAGTAGATATGGATGGCTATTGATTTATCATGGAGTTGGAATTAATAAAGGAAGAAGGAGTTATATGATAGGTGCAGCATTATTAGATTTGAATGATCCGACAAAAGTAATATACCGTTCTCCTGAGCCAATATTTGTTCCGGAAAAGAATTATGAATTTTATGGCTGGGCTCCTAATGTAGTATTTACTAATGGAATTGTCCCTAAAAATAAAAATTCAGATCAAATAATTAATGATACTGATGAACTTATGATGTATTATGGCGGAGGAGATCAAGTAATAGGGGTAGCCTCTGCAAGATTATGTGACATTATTCCTTTAAAAGAACTCTAAATATATAAGAAAATTTTGATAAATTAAAAAATGTTACGGTTAATAAATATATATTTATTGGAGGATTTAGAATGCAGAAAGTAACTGTAGTTATACCGACTTATTGGACCTGGCCTACCGATATTAAGAGTAAGAGGGAGAGTTTCATTTTCGATCATCCAACTCCCCTTGATTTAGATGGAACATTAGCCAGAACATTGGAAAGTTTTAGGAAGATAAATTATCCTAATTTTAATATTTTGGTAATAACAGCTTCCACAAATGTGGAGATTGCGGAAAAAGTAGAGAAAAGAGTTCAGGGAATCATTGATAAGTTTAAGAATAAATTTGGGATAAAACATTTTTCCTATAGTAAATTAAAGATATTGAGAGAAAGATTATTTGAACTTGGGCATTACAAGATTTTACAAGAGATTAACCTGGAAAATTATAATAATATAAGAAACTTACAATTGATTGTGTCTTATATTAATAATAGTGATGTGGTTGTTGGCATTGATGATGATGAAGTAATTAATGATAGTAATTATTTATATAAAGCAGCTGAATATGTGGGGAAAGAATACAAAGGAGATTTTATAGCAGGAGTAGCTGGCTACTATTTAGATAGAGAAGGGAATCATAGATTAAAAGTTGAGGGACAAGAGAAATTAGAAAATCTCTTTGACAAAAAATCTTACATTATGGATTTAACCTATGATAGATTAGACCATACAGAGGGGCGTTTGGTTAAAACCCCTGTAGTCTTTGGTGGAAATATGGTATTTCCCCGCACAACTATAGAAAGAATATCTTTTGACCCCTACAATACCAGAGGAGAAGATATTGATTATTTAATAAATGCAAAAATGGAAGGGCTTAATTTCTTTTTAGATAAAGAATTAAATATAACTCATTTGCAACCTGATTATAAAAATACCCATAATGGAGCTAATATTTCCCAACTAAAACAAGATATCTTGCGATTTATTTATGAAAAAGAAAAAATTGAGCAAGTAAAAAAATATAATAATTTAAATAATATAGATATTGAGGAATTAATGCCATATCCGGGTAGTTTTTTCGAGGGTAAAGTTTTTTCTGATTCAGAGGAGAAACTTGCAAAGGTCTTATCTGATAAAAACATAGCTGAAACAGAACCTGAAAAGGAAGCCCGAGAGTTTATTAATTATGCCAAAGAAAGGGCAAAAAAGTTAGTTCCAGAATATTTTAAAATTCGCTTATTATGGAAAGATATGATAAAAGATATCAAAAATGATCAAAAATTGAGAGAGGTAGTTATATGATAAAACTAAAAAGACTATCAAAACAACCTATCTTATTACCAAAAAAAGAGCATCCCTGGGAAGCAACCGCAGTATTTAACTGTGCCGCAATATATGACAATGGTTTGGTACATATGATCTACCGAGCTACCGATATTGCCCCCAATGGTAAAGAAGGACCCTATATTAATCGCTTGGGCTATGCAGTAAGTAAAGACGGGATTCACTTCAACCGCTTAGAACAACCAATTTTACCCAATGATGTAGAACAGGAGGCTCGGGGTCCCGAAGACCCCCGAATAATTAAAATAGGTGATATATTTTATATGATGTATACCGGATATAGGGGTAGATTCCCGGAAGACTTCAGAATTTGTCTGGCAACTTCCAAAAACCTTATCCACTGGGAAAGACAGGGAATAGTCCTTGATGAACCCAATAAAGATGCTTCCCTGTTCCCCGAGAAGATTAAAGGCAAGTATGTGATGTTTCACCGAAGGGAACCGGATATCTGGATAGCCTATTCTGATGATTTAGAGACCTGGTATGATCATAAGATTATAATGAAGCCCATACCTGATTCAGATTGGGAATATAATAAAATTGGAATAGCCGGTCCTCCCATCAAAACAGAGCAGGGTTGGTTTTTAATATACCACGGCACAAGCAAGGAAAAAGGTTACTGCCTGGGGGCAGCATTACTCGATTTAGATGACCCTTCAAAGGTTCTGGCCAGACAGATTCAGCCAATCTTGGAACCCGAACTCGATTGGGAAATAAATGGATATATCCCCAAAGTGGTATTTAGCTGTGGTCAGGTAGAGATTGGTGACAGAATCCTGGTCTATTATGGCGGAGCAGATACGGTAATCGGGGTTGCTGAATTTAACAAGAAATATATAAAATTCGATTAAAACTGTGACTGTAATTATTTAGAAAAGAGAGATTAGATTATTAACTATCAGTATATAAATCATATTATCTATTCGCTAAATTTTTAAAATTATTTCTAAGACTCAAGGGATTTATCTTAATTTATATTATGATTTGAAATATAGTTATAAGGTAGTTACATATTGGCAAATTTGATGACAAAATAAAAAAAGGGTAAGCTAAAGAAAAGACGCTAATTTTTTTATAGCTTACCCTGATTTTATTGCATTTTTATTTCTATTCAATTTTTCCCAACTCTATCTTCATTCCGGAGAGTTCTTTCTGCACTTCCGAAAAGCGCAACGAATAGTATTCTCGATTTTGCTGGTTTAAGCTAGTGATTGTATTATGTATCTCTTTAGTATTTTCTAATATTTGACGATAACCATCTTTCTGGGCAGTTACTATCTCCTGCATAAATCTATCGATGCGAAAGATTAAGAGTATCGATAAGGCGATAGGGAAGCCCTGATTAGCGATCACTTCAGACAATGTTTTAACATCCATTACTTCACTCCTTTCTCAAAAAGTTGCCCAAAGGTGCCAGGCACCTTTGGGCAACTTTTTATTCCCTCCAGCGGGTGCGTTCGGTAGGCCGCACATCCAGATGCAGGAAGTTCTTCTTCTCATAAAACCCGATTCCAGTAAAATCTATATTCTCACATATCTCCAAAAGGGTAATCAGATTGATATCTTTTACTTTAATATCTGCTGCCAGTCCGATACAGTGGTAGCTGTTTGTTACCCCTCCAATTTGATGGTTATATCTCGAGCAGCGATATCCGGAAGTGATGTGAATCGGTTTTTCAATTATCTTTCTTAGTTTTTCTAATTTTTCTAAGAGAAGGGGACGTAACATTATTCTCTTACAGTAGGGACAGGCAAATTCAGATAAGTTGAAGTGTGGAGCGATGTTTATATTGTTTATACTATTTAACATTTGCATGGAACAAACTCCTTTCAGTCGTTAGTTAATTGACCAATTCACTAATTTACCGATTGACCAATTAAAATACAAGATATGAGTTGCAAGGAGTGAGTGTAGCACCACAGCGTGCCGTGGTGAAAAAGAAAACACGGCACGCCGTGTCTCTACAAAATCCTCCTCACGAGAGGTTATTTAATCAACAGTGACTGCTGGATAGGGCCTTTATCTTTTATTAATTTCTTCTTCAACAGGACATCATAGGTCTGCCGATTGATCCTGTCCACATTGGCCTTCATCATCATATTTACTGTTTTCTCCTCGCTCTTTCTTAAACTGATATTCTTATCAGCCAGTATCTCTATTAAATTCTTCCAGGCTATATCCCATTTCTGATTACTATTTCCTATCCCCAGCTCTTCTTCAGCCCAGAGCATGGCAGCAAGAATAGCCTCTTTAATGGTACTTGCTCTGTCTTCTCCTAATTTGTTCTTTAGAAAACTGTAAAAGATAGAGACGAGAGATAATAGTAGGGCATTGAGTAGATACTTACTTAATATTGCTTCTAACATGGATTTCCTCCTTTCACTCGTTTGTTAATTTACCGATTGACCAATTAGAAATACAGGTTGCATGTTGCAAGTGGTAGGGGCGTATCGCTATACGCCCCTACAAACTAAAAACTATAAACAAAAAACTGGAAATAATGGTTAACCATTATTTCCTACACATCCATAACATCAGTAGACTTATAATCAAGGATTCTTGCATTTACTTTGGCTACTAAGTCATTACCATCATTATGGAAGATGTTCTTGGCGATGATAGTATCCATCACTCCTTCAACAGCGACATCTTGTGCCGCAAAGTCAGCATAGTCTCCATCATCTACGTTCTTGGGATTATTCAAGGTTAGATTTATGGTTTTAGCTGCACTATCTCTAAACTGCATATACAGTCTTTTATAACTGGTTACTTCTCCTAATTCGGTTGCCATTTTATTTTTTCACCTCCTTCTTAGCAATTAACCTGTCGGTTAATTGCGTAATATGTGACAGGTAATGAGTATACAATTACTTAAATAATTAGGCTTATCACTCATTACTTATTACTCATCACAGTTTTTAGCATAGCTAAAAACTTCCTCTACTTAGTAAGAGCAAAAAAGAGGTGATTTCGCAAAAGAAATGAAAAAATATTTTAAAATATTTTTAATTTATTTATCCCTTTTTTTCTAATATAATTTATAGCCTGTCGAGTGAGATCGTAAAAGACAGCGATCTCTTTATCCTTGTATCCCTCAAGATAATACAAATTGATAATTTTTCTTTCTCTTCTAGTTAAAAGATTGTAACTTTCTTCTAAATTATTGTTTAGTAAGATATTTTCTAATCTATCTAACAATATTCTCCTTTCCGAGTTCAGTTTTTGATAGGGGGCGGATTCATCCGCCCCGAAAAGACTCATCCTACATTTCTTTCGGTTTTAGACCGGATGCGATTTCTATTTTCTGTTTAAGATATTCCCGATAATAGACCCACAATCCCCAGTCGATTCTCTTTTTCATATAACCGGCAAAGGTAGTAGGAGGTTTTTCTTTATAATGGTAAACAGCCAGGATAAAGAGCAGGGCGGCCTGCTGAAAAACATCCTCATATTCTAAACCGTATAGAGAATACTTCCTGGCTCTTGATTTCAACAGAGGTTTAAATTGGTTGAACAGTTCCTCCATTGCTTTTACGTTTCTTTGTTTGGCTTTAGCGATTAATTCTTTTAATTCGGACATGTATTTTTCTCCTTTATCAAAATAGTTTTTAGTTACAAGATACGAAATGTAGCACCACGGCGTGCCGTGGTGAAGAAGAAGACACGGCACGCCGTGTCTCTACAAATTCTTGTGCATTAATTCATTGCCATTAATTCTTGTCTTAGAAGTTTAAACCGTCTTATTACTTCTTCACTGGAGAGGATTTTTTTATTATCTCCAGAGTTTATCTTTGTTTCTGTAGGGGACGGATTTATCTGTCCCGATTCGTTGAGGGCACGATGCATCGTGCCCCTACATTTGAGATCCTCGCTTCCTCCTACAGGTTCTTCATCAAATCCTTCCTGTTCCAAATCCTGATAATCATTCTTAAGTGCTGCCATCAGCCAGCCGGCGGGACTTTGGATATTCCTCTTGATAAGAAGCAGGTCTATTTTCTCTTCGATCTTTTCAGCAGGATAGTTTTAAAGCAATTTCTCAATTAAGCTTTCTTCAATATCTAAGTTAATCAACTGTTCTCTAATTGCCAGTATCTTTTCTTCTCCTTTCTCTTTTAATTTTTTAAAATTAACAACAACATTTTCTCCATTTGTTGTTGTTGATTTGGTAATGTTAAGATTGGTACTGTTAGGGTGCAAATTTTGGACCTGGTCAAGTGCAATTTTTGGACTTCCCGTGTCCAGTTTTTGGACCTGGCCGGGTCCATTTTTTGGACTCCTTATAGGAGTAACCTTATAGAGGTTAGACCGATAATTTCCCTGAGCAGTTCTTCTTCCTGTGATCTTTTTAATCAGGCCATGCTCAAGGAGAGTTTTTTGATAACTGATCAGACTATTTTTGGACATATCCAGACTATCGCCTAAAGTAGACAGTGCAGGCCAGGCTATATCTTTTTCTTTATGACAATAGGTAAGCAGTTGGATATAGAGTAAAACCGGACCTTTACCCATTACCCTTATCCATTCTGCTAAAAAATTATTTGGCATAATGATATAACCTTCTTTGGATGATTTGGTTTGTCTATTTAATTTTTCTTTTTGCATAGATTTTCTCCTTCGTAGAAAATAGTCATTATCGGTTGGCCAACCACTATAATTACATCATAAAAAATTTTTCCTGTATCGAGTTTTCTCCTTGTTTTCTACTGAATTTCAAATGAATTTCAACCGAATTTCTACCGATGAAATATCTATGAATAAAATGGTTTTACTTTGGAAAATAAAATATTTGATTTTATGATATAATTAATAAAAAAGTGTTATCTTGTTATAATAAGAGGAGGAAAATGGAAAAATTACATTTACCCATAATTATTGAACTTGATGAGGATGGTTATTATATTGTAAGTTGTCCTTTATTTAAAGGCTGTCATACTTATGGCGGAACTATTGATGAGGCTTTAGAAAACATAAAAGAAGTTATTCAGATGTGTCTTGAAGAAACTGATGTAGAAGAAATTAATAAATTTATAGGATTTAGAGAATTGGAAATAGTTAAAAATGCATAAATTGCCCACAATTAAAGGCAGGGAATTTATAAAATTTTTGCAATCTTTGGGTTTTAAAATTGTTAGAACGAAGGGCTCCCATGTAAGATTAAGAACTGAAGACCAAAAAAGAGTGACTACTATCCCCGTTCATAAAAATAAAGATATACCTAAAGGGCTTTTGCGTACAATAATCAGAGAAGATTTAGAGATAAGCTTAGAAGAGTTTTGTAAACTATATTCAAAATATAAAGAAAAAAAATAAAAAATATGGATTGAGAAATTAAACTTTTAAATTAACTTTAATTCTCTTTCTTTAATGTCTAACATCAAACCTCTGCCGGGGATTGCTTTAAAAATATTTTCAATCTTCTTTATGCTATCTTCTTTTTTATCCATTATTTTTGAAATATCTTTTCTAATTTTACACATATGATAATTTATCCGGGTGTAAATTGCATCCTCTTCACCCTTCCACAAGTCCTTTAAAATGTCCTCATAACTAACTACCTTTTCTCTATGTTGAGCCAGAAGATAGAGCAAGGAAAATCCTGTAGGAGTTAGTTTAACTTCTTTTCTTAAAAAGATGATTCTATCCGGGCGGTGGATATCAATTTGCAAAATAGTCGTCAGTTGTTGGTCGTTAGTATTTAGTATGTGTAGGTCAGAGCTGTAAGTTTCAGGTTGCAAGGTGCAAGGTGCAGGAGGAATGTTTTCCTTTTGGGGGATAAGCCCGCTGTTACCTGGATAAACATAAATGGCATTCACGACGCTGAAATCATGGGAAAAATCGGAGAATATGTAGGTTTGCACCCTCTTCTATTAGAAGACATTATGAATACTGATCAACGTCCCAAAATAGAAGATTTTGGAGATTATATCTTTATTATCTTGAAAATGATTTATTATAATGAAAAAAAGAGTGAAATAGAGATCGAGCAAGTTAGCTTAATTCTTGGTTTAAATTTCGTTATTTCTTTTCAAGAGAGAGAAGGTGACGTTTTCAATTCTATCAGAGAGAGAATTAGAAGAGGAAAGGGAAGAATGAGAAAATCAGGAGCTGATTATCTTGCATATACCTTGAATAGATGCCATAGTTGATAACTATTTTGTAATCTTAGAAGGAACTGGTGAAAAGATTGAGGAAATGGAGGAAAAATTAGTAGCTAATCCTACACCAAATACCTTACAAGGAATTCACAACTTAAAAAGAGACATGATATTTTTACGTAAATCAGTTTGGCCTTTAAGAGAAATAATAAGCGGCTTAGAAAGAACAGAATCATCGCTTATTGAAGAATCTACCGGTATATATCTAAGGGATGTTTACGACCATA
>Ga0315546_1000064_pt1 | contig 75496 bp, 69 predicted proteins | sample SalMarSW160170MG_FD_203833 | JGI IMG/M metagenome (GOLD analysis project Ga0315546, IMG submission 203833) | Salt marsh sediment microbial communities from the Plum Island Ecosystem LTER, Massachusetts, United States - Salt Marsh Sediment SW1601-170 ...
AACTGCCGGTGGGGCAAGCAGATGGGTTAAGATAGGATTTTTTTCTTTTCAGCCTTCCGAAATTGCTAAATTTGCTTTAATCTTATATATGGCAGAGTCTCTAACCAGAAAACAAATAAAAGATATAAAAACCTTTATTAGAGGGGTATTACCCCCTTTAATTATTATGTTAGTAATGTTTTTATTAATCTTGAATGAACCAGATTTTAGTACTTCCTTAATTATTTTAGGCATTTCTTTTATTATGTTATTTATTGGGGGAACCAGGGTAATTCAGCTTTATGCTTTAATAGTAGCAGCAATCCCCTTAGGAATTTTAATATTATCAAGAGAAGAATATAGAAGGACGAGATTGCTCTCCTTTTTAGATCCCTGGAAAGACCCGTTAGATAGCGGCTTTCATATAATTCAATCTCTGTTGGCTTTAGGGAGTGGAGGAATTTTTGGGATCGGATTGGCAGAGAGTAAACAAAAATATTTCTATCTTCCCGACCAACATACTGACTTTATCTTCTCAATAATTGGTGAGGAATTAGGGTTTATAGGTACTGTAGTAATAATTATTCTCTTTACAATATTGTTGTGGCGTGGATTCAGGATAGCCTTAGATTCTTCTGACCAATTTGGGACTTTATTGGCTGCGGGTATTACTTCTATGATAGTTTTTCAGAGCATCATTAATATTGGAGTAGTAACTAAAATGATTCCTACTACCGGTATTACCTTGCCTTTTATAAGTTTTGGAGGTTCATCTTTGATTGTAAATATGTTTTGCGCGGGAATTTTATTAAATATTTCCCGGTATAAAGCAAAAGAATAGGGAGCATAATTGATGGCACTAAAGGTAATAATTTCGGGTGGTGGAACAGGGGGGCATGTATATCCAGGAATTAGTTTAGCTTGCGAGATAAAAGACAGGGATATAAAAAACGATATTTTATTTGTAGGAACCGAAAGGGGTCTGGAATCAAAACTTATACCTCGGGAGGGTTTTAAAATTGTAAAAATTAAAGCTCAGGGTATTAAGCGAAAAATATGTTTTGAAAATTTAACGGCTATTGTCATTTTTTTAATTTCTTTATTTCAATCTTATAATATTATAAAAAAGTATAAACCAGATATAGTTATTGGAACAGGGGGCTATGTAAGCGGTTCGGTGGTTTTAATGGCTGCAATATTAGGTATTCCAACTTTTGTTCATGAGCAAAATGTAATACCCGGGATTACCAATAAATTTTTATCTCGTATTACCAGGGCAACATTTTTAAGCTTTAATCAGTCAAAAGAATATTTTAGTAATAAAGCAAAAATGATTTTTACGGGTAATCCTATACGTTTTAAGAATATTAAACAGAACATAGACAGAGAGTATAAAAAATTTAACCTTGATTTTTTAAAAAAAACCATATTGGTATTAGGGGGCAGCAAAGGAGCAGCTTCAATTAATAGAGCTGTTCTGCAGGGTGTCGATTTAACAAAAGATGTTATAAAGAACAACTGGCAAGTTTTATTGATTAGCGGGCAAGATGATTATGATAACATTATGAAAATGGTGGGAGAAGACCATAAAATATTTTCGGTAGAACCCTATCTGTATGATATTGAAAAAGCTTATTCTCTGGCTGATTTAGTAATCTGCCGGGCGGGAGCCACAACTTTAGCTGAGATCGGTGCTTATGGGTTACCGGCAATTTTAATACCTTACCCCTATGCAACCCAGAATCACCAGGAAGTAAACGCCAGAATTTTTACAAGAGAAGGGGCTGCAATATTAATTTTAGAAAAGGATTTATCCGATAAGAAGTTAGCCCAGGTTTTACTCGATATATTAAAAGATAAAAATCGATTAGAAATGATGGCTAGGAAGAGCAGAGAATTGGGTAATAAAAATTCAGCTAAAAAGATAGTAGACTATATTTCTGATTGCATTAAAAAAATTTAAAAATATTTAAAAAGTATTTTACCAACAAAGCAGGAAAATCATATATTTTTATTGAAATTATAAAATAGTATCGAGTATCGAGTATATAGTATATAGTGAAGAAAGAAGAAGACATAAGGCAGTATTCGGAAGCCAGAAGTAGGGGTTCGATTTATCGAACCCGCCAAATGAAATTAGCCAAATAACTCGGGGCGGACGAATCCGCCCCCTACAAAATAAAATCATAAGTTTTTGAGTGTAGATATCTCTCTTCTCTTGTTGTACTCTACGCTAAACGCTGTACGCTATACGCTAGAGAGGTTTTGAATTTTAAGCTATAGTTTTGCGTTTTGCGCTTTCAGTTTTTCGCTATATGCCTTATACGATATACGATATACGAAAAAAGGGTGGAATTATAATTAATGAATGAAAAAAAATTACACATACATTTTATTGGAATTGGCGGATCGGGAATGAGCGGCTTAGCCTCAATTCTTCTTGATTTAGGTTATAAAATCAGCGGTTCTGATATTGTAACTTCAAAGATAACTAAAAAATTGGCTGACAAAGGTGCAACTATTTTTAAAGGTCATAATGAAAATAATATAGAAGAGGCAGACTTGGTAGTAATTTCATCCGCAATCCCCGAATCTAATCCAGAGATAAGGGGTGCCATGGATAGGAAAGTTACTATAATAAAAAGGGCTGAAATGCTGGCAAGGCTTATGGATAATAAATATGGAATAGCTGTAGCCGGTACACACGGTAAAAGCACCACTGCTTCTATGATAAGTCTATTACTAGAAAAAAGCGGTTTTGATCCTACTGTAGTAGTGGGAGGAGAGCTAAATAATTTTAAAAATAATGCTAAATTGGGGAAAGGAAATCATATAGTTGTAGAAGCCGATGAAAGTGATGGTTCGTTTTTGGAATTGAATCCAAGCATGGCTATAGTTACCAATATAGAAGATGACCATTTAGATCATTATGGAAATATGGAAAATATTCTAAAAGATTTTAAGAAATTTATTGATAAAGTTCCTGATAATGGACGAGTTATCTTGTGTAAGGATTGCGATAATATAAAGGGACTGGCAAAACAATGTGGGAGGAGTCATATTTCTTATGGAATATTTACTGAAGCGGATTTAATGGCTAAAGATATAAAATTAGATAAGTTAAATTCTAAATCAAAGATATACTGGCAGGGCAAAAAAATAGGTGAACTTTATTTAAAGGTTGCCGGATATCATAATATCCTAAATGCTTTAGCGGCAATTGCTGTTGCCCGGGAACTGGGAATAAGTTTTATAGAAATTGCTAAAATATTGGAAACCTTTCAAGGGGTACATAGAAGAATGGAAATTATCGCCAATTTGGACGACAAAATATTAATACTTGATGATTATGCTCATCATCCTACCGAGATTAAAGCAACTTTGAGCGCCTTAAGAAGTAGCTGGCAAGACAGAAGAATAATTGCCGTATTTCAACCCCATCGTTACAGTAGAACTAAACTTTTGGCAGAAAAGTTCGGTAAGGCATTTTTTGACGCCGATTTTGTAATTATCAATGATGTTTATTCAGCTAATGAATCACCGATATCCGGAATTAGCGGAGAAACCATATTTAAGGAAGTTAAAAAATCCAATCATAGTAAGGTAAGATATTTGCCTTCCAAAGAAGATATTTTAAGTTATTTATCTGAAATTGTTCAACCCGGAGATATGATAATAACTATGGGGGCAGGGGATATTTGGACTGTTGGTCAGGAATTGGCCGAACAATTAAATAAAACAAAGGTGTTTTAATTTTATTTGAAAATGAAAATGAAAATGAATATAGATATTATAAAAAATGAGTGTAAAAAACAAGGAATTGACAGTATAATTAAATACGATGAGCCATTGAAGAATCATATTTCATTAAGAATTGGGGGTTCTGCTGATGTTTTTTGCAGCCCTAACAATATCGAAGATTTAAAGAAAGTCGTTTCTATTTCTAAAGAATATAACATACCTTTCCGGGTTATCGGAAACGGAACAAACTTATTGATTTTGGATAGCGGTATAAGAGGTTTAGTAATTAACCTAAATAAAGGTTTTAAAAAAATAGAATTTTCTGATAAAATTGTAAAAGTAGGTGCGGGAGTTTCATTAGTATATCTGAGTAAAATAGCTTTGAGTAGAGAATTTAGCGGTTTAGAATTTGCCTGTAATGTTCCCGGGGCTTTAGGCGGGGCTATAATTAATAATGCCAGTTTTAAAGGAAATTGTATGGCAGATGTAGTACAAAATGTAACTTTTTTAACCCGGGAAAATAAGATAGAAAGAACATCCAAACCTAATTTAAATTTTAATTACCGTGAATGTAATTTAAAAGGCAAGTCAGTAATAATTTTAGAAGCAACTCTGCTGCTGAAAAAAGGGAATAAAGAAGAAATTGAATCAAGAATGAGAGAAAATATTGAAATCAGAAAAACCAAGCAGCCTTTGGATAAATTCAGTGCGGGTAGCATATTCAAAAATCCACCGGGTTACTATGCCGGAGAATTAGCAGAAAAGGTTGGAGCGAAGGGGTTATCACGGGGCAAAGCCCAGGTTTCCTCCAAGCACGCTAATTTTATAATAAATAATGGCGGAGCATTAGCCGGGGATATTTTATATTTAATTGAAGAGATAGAAAAAAGAGTAAAGAGAAATTTTGGGATAAAATTAGAACGTGAAATAGAAATTTTGGGAGAACGTTAAATTCGTATCTCGTATCTCGTGAATCGTATCTCGTAAAGATGGTTAGCCGGATAACTAAATAAACTCGCACCTTGCATCTTGTATCTTGCAACTTATATTTACACTAACGACTATTCACTATTCACTAACGACTGGTTCAATTGGTCAACTGCTAAACCGGGTAACTGGATAACTATATATGCTAAACGCTAATATCAAAGGAGTTTTTTATATAAGTGGTAATTAAAAGAACTGACGAGAATGAAGAATGGATGGAAGAAGAAGAGGAGGAATTAGAGAAGAAAGAGGAGGAAGAAGGAAAAAAGCATCAGCCTTTAACAGTAAGACTAATCAAAATATTAATTTTTTATTTGGCTATAGGTTTTTTAGGCTGGAATTTTTTTACGTTTATATTTAGTTCAAACTTTTACAATATCGAAGAGGTCATTATTAAAAGTAATGATTGTCTAAGTGAGGATGAAATATTTTATAAGTCCGGGATACAATTAGGCGAAAATATCTTTAAGTTAGATCTAAAAAAATCTAAAGATTCTTTAATGCAAGAACCTTGGATAAAAGAGGTAGAAATAAAACGGGTAATACCTAATAAAATTATTATTTCCATAAAAGAAAGAAAACCAGCGGCGATTGTCCATATCGGAGAAAAATATTTTTCCTCCACTAAAGAGGGAATAGTTTTATCTAAAATTGATAGACCGGAGGGGAAATTTGGCCTGCCTCTAATATTAGGGTTAGAACTTGATGAAATAAAAATAGGAGAAATTATAGGTAAACCTGAGTTTAGGACGGCATTAGAGAGTATTAATTCAGCAGAAGTGATACTGCCCAAGAAATTTTGTCGGGTAGAAATATTATCCCCGGATGATTTTATGATTTGTAATAAGGATGATACCTTAAAAGTTAGAGTGAATGGACCAGAAGAGATTATTAATAAGGAAAATTTGTTAAGGGAAGCCCTGGAAAAAATTGAAAGGGAAAAATTATTAGTAGAATATATTGATATCCGCTTTAAAGACAGTTTAGTAATAAAATTAAAAAAATGATGTTTTTAAAAAAAGACATCAGTCTGTTTACTTTAATTTTTAAGTAGTGTATGATATTTCTAAAGCATACAGGAGGTTATGAATATGGGAACAGATGAAATTGTAGTTGGTCTGGATATAGGTTCCGGAAAAGTATGTACAGTTATAGGTGAATTAGGTGTGAATGACCAGATAGAAATTATTGGCATAGGTACATCCCCCTCCTTGGGAATAAGAAAAGGAATAATTATAGATTTGGAACAGGCCATCCAATCAGTAAAGGAATCTATTGAAAACGCTGAACGTATGGCAGGAATGCGCATTAATTCTGCTTTTGTTTCTATCGCCGGAAGCCATATATCATCTGTAAATAGCAAAGGGGTTATTGCTATTTCCGGAGAATCCCCAGAAATTACCGAAAACGACATAGAAAAAGTTATAGAAGCTGCTAAAGCAGGAATAGTTTCTTCTGAGAAAGAATTAATTCATACTTTAAGCCGCGAATTTATAGTTGATGGTCAAAGTGGAATATCAGATCCCCTGGGAATGTCGGGAGCAAGATTAGAGTCCAAAGTCCATATTGTAACCGGTTCAATTACCGCTGTGCAAAATTTAATTAAATGTGTAGAAGGAGCGGGATTGGATATTGAAGAAGTAATTTTTGGAACCCTGGCTTCCAGTAATGCGGTTTTAAGTAGTGCTGAGAAAGATTTAGGAGTTTTATTAATTGATATTGGTGCGGGGACTACCGAGATAGCGATTTTTGTTGAAGGTGGATTAGCTTATTCTGCAGTTTTACCGGTTGGAGGTATCCAGATAACTAATGATTTAGCTGTTGGTTTAAGAACTTCTATAGAAGAAGCTGAAAAGATAAAAATTAATTATGGAAGCGCAGTTGAAAATAGTGTTTCTCCTGAAAAATTAGTAGAGATTTCCAGTATAAACGGAAAGGATAAGGGCAATGTATCCCAAAAGTACCTGGTAGAAATAATTGAGCCTCGGGTAAGTGAGATCTTTAGTTTAGTAGGGACTGAAGTTAGAAAATCTAGGTGTTATAATATGATTCCCGGAGGAATAGTTATAACCGGAGGAAGTTCTTTGCTGCCCGGTATCTCAGAGGTTGCAGAACAGGTCTTAAATTTACCCTCTCGATTAGGGAGACCCCATTACGAAGGGGAGTTAGCAGATATGATAAATGATCCGTCTTATTCTGAAGCAATTGGATTATTGAGTTTTGCTACCGAAAAATATTCTATCGGAAGATCATTTCAATCGACCAAAAGAAAAACAAGAGTAACAAATATTTTTACGAAAATAATCAGCTGGTTAAAAGATTTCTTTTAATTTTTTTATTGCCTTTAAATAGGCTAATATTCCATTATTTGTAGGGAGGTTATAAATTGTTTAGCCTTAACAATAAAGTAGGAGAGTTTATCGATATAAAAGTAATTGGTATTGGCGGCGGAGGTGGGAATGCTGTTAATCGAATGATTGATGCGAAATTACAAGGGGTTAATTATATTTCCGCTAATACTGATGCTCAAGTGTTAGCCTTTTCTAACGCAGAACAAAAAATACAAATTGGTAGTAGAATAACCAAGGGTTTGGGTAGTGGATCTAACCCTGAAATCGGCCGTAAAGCTACGGAAGAAGACAAAGACAGGATTGCTAAAGCTTTAAAAGGATCAGATATGGTATTCATCACCGCTGGAATGGGAGGCGGAACAGGAACCGGTGGTGCTCCTATCGTTGCTCGGATATCTAGAGACTTAGGTGCCTTAACGGTGGGAGTAGTAACCAAGCCTTTTTCTTTTGAAGGTCATAAAAGGATGAGGCAGGCTGAGGAAGGAATAAAATTATTAAAAGAATGTGTAGATACTTTAATTGTAATACCTAACGATAGATTGCTTCAGGTTGTTGAGGAAAATACTTCTATATTGGATGCTTTCAAAATTGCTGATGAGGTTTTACTGCATGGTATTCAGGGAATTACCGAAATTGTAGTCGAGCCAGGCTTAATAAATGTAGATTTTGCGGATGTAAAAATGATTATAGAAAATGCCGGTACAGCTATAATGGGCGTAGGAAGAGCAAGTGGTGAAAACCGAGCTGTAGAAGCAGCTCAAAGAGCTGTAAACAGTCCAATTTTAGATACAAAAATCGATGGAGCTAAAGGGTTGTTATTTAATATCAGCGGAAGTTCAAGCTTAACTTTGCATGAAGTTAATAAAGCTGCTGAAATAATTTCCAAGGCAGCTAATCCAGAAGCAAATATTATCTTTGGAGCGGTAATTAATAAAGGGTTAAATGATGAAGTAAAGGTAACTGTGATAGCTACCGGATTTGAAACCTTAGAGAAAATAAAAGAAGAACCTAAGCTTGAGGGAATCGATTTCGATAAAGATGAGATAAGTTATAATGATTTAGATATACCTACTTTTCTAAGGGAAAAAAAGTAAAGATAGCGTTTAGCGTAAAGAAGAACAGTATATAGTATCGAGTATCGAGTATATAGTCAAGAAAAAGAAATACAAGGGGGCGGATTTATCCGCCCCGTCTTTTTTTAGTAATTTTAAAAGCGGGCTTGATGAATCAAGCACCTACATTAAATCTTTAATTATTCTTTATTTTCACTGAATTTTTATGGGCGTATGCAATACGCCCCTACTTTTTTTAAACTCGTAACTCATCACTTATTACTGTATTTTATACTATATGGTTATTCCACAAAAAGTTAAATAATTTTATAGTAATTTTGAAATTGTAGGTTATAGTTTGGTTGTAGGGGTACAATGAATTGTGCCCTTTTTTATAATTTACAGACAGGCGAGATGCCTGTCTTATTTTTTTTAAAAATTTTACTAATTTTATATTGACATTCCCTATATATGGTGTATATACTATAAACATAGTCCTATATTTAGGGGTGCAATATGAAATGCCCTTTTTGCGGTTATTACGATACCGGGGTAATTGAATCCAGGCACATAGAAAATGAATTAGTAGTTAGAAGAAGAAGAATTTGTAAAAAATGTAATAAAAGATTTACTACTTATGAAAGAATAGATTTAATTCCCTTAATGGTAATAAAGAAAGACGGGAGAAGAGAGCCTTTTTCTCGAGAAAAGATAGCCAACGGTATTATCAAAGCCTGCGAAAAAAGACCAATTAGTATGGAAACTATAAATAATTTAGTAAGCAACCTAGAAGAGACCATAAAAAGTGAAGGAGCGAATGAAGTTAAGAGCACTATAATTGGAGAATTAGTTATCTCCAGATTACGAGATTTAGATGAGGTAGCTTACGTAAGATTTGCCTCAGTATATAGGCAATTTAAAGATCTAAGCAGCTTCGTAAAAGAGATAAGGAAGATTAGCAAATAGAAAGATTATTTAACTGTATAAGAATTCCCTTTTCCCGTAGGGGCCTGATTCGTATCTCGCATAAAATATAGTAATGAGTAATATGTGATGAGTAATAAGATAATATTTATGAATTTGTAAAAACAGGTCACTTATCACATATTACGCATTACACAATTTACTGATAAACTGTTTAACCAAAGCGACTGGTAGACGGGGTGACCGGTAGATCAGAAGACCTGAAGATTTTTAGTTTTGAGTTTTAAACTATAGCTTTCCGCTTTTAGCTTTCACTTTTTAACTTTATTCTAAACTAAAAACTTGTATCTTTCATCTTGCATTTATACTAACGACTATTCACTATTCACTAACGACTAATTCACAACTATATTTTATAATGAGGTTTCAAAATGATAAAGACCATTAGAAAGAGAGACGGTCAATTAGCAGAATTTGACAAAAAGAAGATAAGCGAAGCTATTTTTGCTGCTATACAAGCAACAGGAGAAAAAAATAAAACCATACCAGAAAAAGTAACCGATCAGATAATTATAAAATTAGAAAAAAGATTTATGGATAAGGTTCCGCAAGTAGAAGAAGTTCAGGATGTAGTAGAAGAGGTCTTAATTAGAGAAGGAATGGTAAAAATTACTAAGGCCTACATTTTATATCGGGATAAAAGGAGTAGAATTAGAGAGAGTTTAAAAGTTAGAAAAAAGGTAGAGAACCATAAAAGTACAACTGATCTTTCTCTATTGGTTTCCACTCCAACCTCTGAGAATATTTTCCCCTGGGATAGGCAAAAAATTATTCAAGCTTTAGTTAAAGAAGCGGAGCTGCCTTTAAATGTTTCTACCAAGATAGCCAAGGCAGTAGAAAAAAAGATAGTCGATTTAGGCTTAAGCGAGATTTCCACTTCTTTGATTAGGGAATTAGTTGACAATGAACTGTTTACCAGAGGATATGAACATAAGTGGAGAAAGCAAAAGATCATCGGGATGCCTACCTTTGATTTAAAACAACTATTTTTGTCCAAGAGCAAAGAAAATAGTAATATTGGAACCAATAATCCGGAAGCTATAAATTTGACCATTGCCGAAAATACTATCAAACAATATATGCTGCAGGAAGTTTTTTCCAAAGAAGTAGCTGATGCTCATTTAAAAGGATGGATTCATATTCATGATTTGGGTTACCCGAGAATTTATTGTTCCGGTCATTCTCTCGAATTTTTAAAAAAATATGGTCTTGAATTGGAAAATTTAGATACCTCTTCCGCCCCAGCCAAGCATACCAGAACCTTAACCGGACATTTAAATACTTTTTTGGCTTCTATGCAGGCCTATTATGCAGGTGCTTTAGGTATTGGTTATTTAAATATCATGTATGCTCCCTTTTTGGTAAATCTGCCTTTTAAAGAGATAAAACAAGAAGCTCAATATTTAATATTTAGCGGTTCGCAAAATGCCTTTTCAAGGGGAGGACAGAGTCTTTTCCTGGATTTCAATGTTCATCTTGGCATTCCGCACTATCTTAAAAATATACCGGCAATCGGACCGGGAGGGGAATATACCGGAAAAATTTACGGAGAATACGAAAAAGAATCACAATTATTTTTAAAGGCTTTGATGGAAGTTTGGAGAGAAGGGGATTACCACGGAAAAGTTTTTGCTTTTCCTAAAATGGATCTGCACATTGATAGCAAATCTTTCGAGGACCCTGAGCAGGAAAAGTTATTGAAGTATGCCTGTGAAATAGCTTCAGAGAACGGTTCGCCTCATTTTATTTTTGATAGGGATGACATAAGTTTGGCTGCCTGCTGCCGGTTAAAGACAGAGATAACCGATCAGGAAATGATACTGCATCCGGAGAAGTTAAGATTTGCCGGGATACAGAATGTTACTGTTAATCTACCTCAATGCGCCTATAAAGCCTTCCCTAACAATAATATTTCCGAATCGTCTCTTGACTTTAATGATGAAGATAATTTAAAGTTATTTTTCCATAAAATCGATCAGGCTTTACGCTTAGCAGTTCAAGCCCACTTACAAAAGAAAAAATTCTTAAAGATGATGATGGAAGATCCCAGCGGACCTTTATGGCAAATAGGCAAGATAGCCCTGGATGGCAGGCCTTACGTAAATTTAGATGAAGGAACTTACTTAATAGGATTAATCGGATTGAACGAAGCAGTCCAGCATATTAGCGGCAAACAACTACATGAAAGCGAGGACATTTTTAAGTTAGGGTTAAAAATCGTATCCTTTATGAGTTTAAAGTGCAGAGAGTACGGTGAGAAGTTCAATTTAAAATTATCTCTGGAGGAATCTCCCGCTGAAAGTGCAGCAGGAAGGTTAGCTAAAATCGATTTACAGGAATTTCCAGATAGTAAAAAAGTTGTAAAAGGAAATTCCAATGGAGACGAAAGTTATTATACCAATAGTATCCATTTTGCTGCTTCAGCACCGGTAGATTTAATCACTCGAATTATTAAACAGAGCAAGTTCCATCCTTTAATAAAGAGCGGGGCGATAATTCATGCCTTTGTAGGAGAAAGCCGCCCTTCACCAGAGAGTATCTATAATTTAGTTAAAAAAATTTGGGAACATACTCAGTGTTCTCAACTTACTATTTCGCCTGAGTTTACCATATGCAATACCTGCAGTGAAGTTAGCCGGGGATTGCAGGAGAATTGTAATGGATGTGGGAGTGAAGATGTATATGGAGTAACCAGGATAGTGGGATATTATAGCAAAATAACTAACTGGAATAAAAATAAGATTGGTGAATTAAAAGACCGACATTCTGGAAATTATAAATTAGTCGTTAGTGAATAGCAGAACTAGCGTGGAGCGTATAGCGTTTAGCGTATAGTATTAGGAAAGAAGTATATAGTATGTAGTTATATATAGTGAGGAAGAAGAAGGAAGTCAGAAGCCAGTATCCCGGAGCCAGAATAAATTCGTATCTCGTGAATCATATCTGGTTTAGAATTAGTAGGTTTAATGCTAATAATTTATTAACAAATTAATCAGCTAACTAAGTAACTAACGAACGAATAAAATTTAGAAGAAAGAAAAATACCATGAAAATAAAAATATTCTGGCAAAAAAATTGTCCTCATTGTCCGAAAGCTAAAAATACAGGAAAACAATTGGAAAAAGAGGCGGAGGTTCAATATTTTGATGTAGATACGTTTGATGGTCTGGCGGAAGCAAGTTATTATGATATTGCATCCACTCCTTCTATAGTAGTCTTAGATAATAATGATAATGAAATCAAAATATGGAGAGGAAAGACTCCTCGCTTAGAGGAAATTAGAGAGGAAGCAGCAATTTGAATATTACCATAAAACAAATGATTGAAACCTCTCTAATTGATTGGGAGGGAAAAATTGTTTCTACTTTGTATCTTCCCTCGTGTAATTTTAGGTGTCCCTTCTGTTATAATTATGATTTAATATTATATTCGGATAATTTTAAAAACATTCCTCAAAAAGAAATAGACAGTTATCTCTTAGAGAGAAAAGATTTCATCGATGGTATATGTATGAGTGGTGGAGAACCTACTTTATATCCGGATTTACCTACATATTTTAAAAAAATTAGAGACAAAGGTTTTTTAATTAAACTAGATACTAACGGCACTAACCCAAAAATGTTAGAAAAGCTTTTAAATCTCAGCTTAGTAGATTACATTGCTATGGATATTAAATCATCATTAGATTTTGATAACTATTCTAAGTCTGCGGGCATTAAAGATAAGATGATGTTAGAGAAAGTAAAAGATAGTATCGAAATAATAATGAACTCAAAAATTGATTATGAATTCCGTACTACTGTCGTGCCCTTATTGCATTCCGAGGAGACCATTATGGAGATTGCGCGATATATTTCGGGAGCAAAAAAATATGTCTTACAGAATTTTTCTCCTTTAGAGAAGACCCTCGATCCTTCTTTTCAAAAGATAAAGCCTTATTCTGACGAAAAGATTCAAGAGCTATCGAAAAAAGCTAAAAAGTATGTTCCTAATTGTTGTTGGAGATGAAGTTTTGTTATTTGTGAAAAAAAATACAAATATTTTCAAAAAAAAGAAGGATTTTTTAAATAGACGTCGTATATAGAAGACGGTTTATTGTTTTTATCTAAATATGTTATACTATACAAAACTATTTTTACTCGAAATTAGTACAATTAAATAAATTTTATTCTGGATGAAAGTAATGGAAGATATCTTTTCTGCCACAGAAAAGAAGCCGAAGGGGCAAGATGTATAATACATTTAAACTCTCAGGCAAAAGGACCATTGCCGGACAGAACTCTGGAAAGTTTTTTAATAAACACCGAAGGGGCAATTTCCGATATTTTGGAAAAATCTCTCAGGTAAAAAGACAGGGTAAGAAATTCCGTTGGAGTATCTTACCCTTTTTTATTTTAACGTGCATAAGTATTAAAAAATATTATCAAAAAGTAGAGATAATTTGAACCAAGATTTTGAATTAAAAGAACTTGGACAAATAAAATATTTTAAATGTAGAGAATTGGATAACACCAATTTAGTAATAAATGCTTTTACAACCAGATTTGGCGGAGTAAGCGAGTCTCCTTTTAACAGCCTTAATTTAGCCTATAATGCAGGCGATAAAGAAAGCCGCGTAGCAGAAAATAGAAAAATAATATTAGATGTTTTGAACATCGATTATCGAAATACTGTATCAGCCCAACAAGTCCATAAAGATAAGATAACTCTCGTAAGAAAAGAAGATAAAGGTAAAGGAGCTTTTAAGTATTCTAACGGGATTGCACAAACCGATGTCTTGATCACAGATATCCCCGGAATACCGCTTTTAATGTGTTATGCTGATTGCGTTCCTGTTTTTATTTTAGATCCTGTCAAAAAAGCTATTGCCTTAGTCCATAGTGGAAGAAGAGGAATAGAATTGGAATTAACCTTAAAAACTTTGTTTAAGATGAAAAAAATCTTTGAGACGAATCCCCGCTTCTGCCTGGCTGCCATTTTTCCCTCTATTGGTCCCTGCTGTTATAGCATTAAAGAGCCAAATAAAATTGATGGTTATTGGCTAAATAAAGACAAATTTGATGGCGAAGCAATTTCTAAGCAAAATAGAAATGGGCGGAGTCTTGATTTAAGAAAAGCAAATTATTGTCAACTGATTAAAGCCGGGGTACCGGGGAAAAATATCTTTATTAACGAAATTTGTACGGCAGACCATCCTGAATTATTCTTTTCGTATCGAAGAGATAAGGGAAATACCGGCCGTATGGCTGCCATCCTTATGTTAAAGTGATAAAATGATTGCAATCCAAAAAGTAAACAAAATTGTAATGGAGCACGATGCATCGCGCCCACAAGAGAAACTGGATATTAAAATAAGAAGGAGGAAAGTATGCGGATAAAAGAACATCCCATTTTAGAATTTAACCAGAAAGAAAAGGTTAAATTCACCTTAGATGGCAAAGAATTAGAAGGCTATAAGGGTGAACCTATTGCTTCTGCCCTGGTAGCCGTTGGAATAAAGGTATTAAGCAGAAGCATTAAATATCACCGCCCCAGGGGATTTTTTTGTGCCATAGGAAAATGTTCGTCTTGCCTTATGAAAGTAAACGGCATCCCCAATATTAGAACCTGTGTAACTAAATTAGAAGAAGGAATGAAAGTAGAAACTCAAAAAGGGAAAGGTAATTTCAATTGAAAGAGACCGATATAGCAATTATTGGAGGAGGTCCGGCAGGATTATCGGCAGCAATTTATGCTGCTTCCCTGGGGGCAAAAGTAACTCTTATTGACGATGGCTTAGAATTAGGTGGACAGTTGATTAAACAGACTCATAAATTTTTTGGTTCCGAGAAACAGTTTGCCGGGATCAGGGGTATAGAAATTGCTAAAAAGATGATACAGGATATCAAAGGATATGACAATGTTGAGGTAATCGCCAATGCCACAGTCACCGGCTATTATGAAGATGATGTCATTACCATTGTTCAGGGGGTTAATGGTGATATATTAAAAAAATTAAAGGCCAACAGAATTATTTTGGCTACCGGGGCATCCGAGAATATGCTGCCTTTTGTAAATAACGACTTACCCGGAGTCTATGGTGCCGGGGCGGTGCAGACCTTAATGAATCTTTACGGTGTAGTTCCGGGTAATAATATCTTAATGGTAGGGGCAGGCAATATCGGCTTGATTGTAAGCTACCAGCTTCTGCAGGCCGGTATTAAGGTAGAGGCAATAGTGGAAGCCCTTCCCAGGATAGGCGGTTATTTAGTGCATGCCGCAAAGATTAGACGTTTGGGAGTACCTATCTACACTTCTCATACTCTGAAAGAAGTGTACGGTACGGATTGTGTAGAAAAAGTGGTAATTTCTGAAATCAATCAAAATTTTGAATTTATTCCGGGGACAGAAAAAGAACTTAAAGTGGATACTATCTGCCTGGCTGTAGGTCTTTCTCCACTCTCTGATCTGCTCTGGCAGGCTGGTTGCCAGATGAAATATATTCCTGAGCTTTGCGGTTATGTGGCTTTAAGGTATGATAATATGAAAACAACTAAAGATAAAATCTATATCGCCGGAGATGTAGCCGGTATCGAAGAGGCAAGCAGTGCCATGTTGGAAGGTCAAATTGCCGGTTTGAATGCTGCAGTGAGCTTAGGATATAAATGTGATAATTATAAAGAACAAGATAAGAAATTAAAAGCAGAATTAAAAGAATTACGAAACAACCCTTTAAGTGAAGAAATTAAGATAGGCATAAAAAAAGCCTTGATAAAGGAGGGGAGGGATTAACTATGTTAGAAAGAACCGGCATACCGACCGATGATGATTTAGAAAAAGTAATTCCGGATAAAGAAAGATTAGCTAAAGGACCGGTAGTCATCATAGAATGCTTTCAGAAGATACCCTGCGACCCTTGTGCCATATCCTGTAAACTTGGGGCAATAAAACCCTTTAAAGATATAAACGACTTACCTATAGTTGATTTTGATAAGTGTACCGGCTGTGGAATCTGCATCAGTTCCTGCCCCGGCCTGGCCATATTCGTAATAGATGAGAATTATTCAGACAAAAAATCCTTAATCAAAATACCCTATGAAATGTTACCTCTACCGGAAAAGGGAGAGGATGTTTATGCTTTAGATAGAGCGGGCAGCGTACTCGGTAAAGTAAAAGTAATAAAAGTCTTAAAGATTAAAAATAAGACTAACGTAATTTCCCTGGAAGTCCCTAAAAGTATGGCTATGAAAGTAAGAAGCATAAAAGTGGAGGATAAAATCAATGAAAGATGAAACCATAATTTGCCGATGTGAAGATGTTACCTGGGGAGAAATAAGACAGGCTTTAGAAAAAGGCTATACTACTCTTGATGAAATTAAAAGGGTTACCCGAGCGGGAATGGGAAGGTGTCAAGGCACGACTTGCCGCAGGATCATTTTAAGGGAAATAGCTAAGTTTTGTCATAAGAGTATAGAAGAGGTAGCTATGTCTACCTTCAGGCCTCCCACCAAGCCGGTAAAATTAGGGACTCTGGCAGGTGATGACAATGATTAAAAGAGCAAGTATAGTAATAATTGGCGGAGGAATAATCGGTTGTAGTATCGCCTATAATTTAGCTAAGATGGGGTGTAAAAATATAGTATTATTGGAAAGAAATACTCTGGCCAGTGGTTCAACCGGAAGGTGCGGAGCAGGAATCAGACAGCAATTTGGGACTGAGATGAATTGTATTCTCGCCCGAGAAAGTATAAAAATTTTTGAGAATTTAAGCCAAGAATTAGATTATGATATAGAACTAAATCAAGGCGGATATCTGATACTGGCTTATACCGAAAAAGAAGTTAACCAGTTTAAGAAGAATGTAGCTTTGGAACAATCATTAGGCATTGATGCCAGATTCATCACCGTGGAAGAGGCCAAAGAGATTGCTCCACCTTTAAATACAGAAGGGGTATTAGCAGCAACTTTCTGTCCTACCGATGGTCATGCCAATCCCTTTAACACAAATTTTGCCTATGCGGAGGCTGCCCAAAGGTTGGGGGTAAAGATTTACAATTTTACTGAAGTAAGAGAGATTAAGACCGAAGATAATAGGATAGTTTCGGTCAGCACAGATAAAGGAGGAGTGCAGACTCCTATTATAATAAATGCCGCCGGTGGTTACTCGGGAGAAATAGGGAAAATGGCAGGAGTGGAAATACCAGTATATTCCCAAAGGCATCAAATTTTAATTACTGAACCGGTTGACCATCTATTTAAGCCGATGTTGATGTCCATCTCTCGTAATTTTTACTGCCAACAGACCCCTCAAGGAAGCATTATAATGGGCTTTGGCGACCCCGATGAACCCAAAGGTCACGATATAGGGTCAAGCTGGCAGTTTGCCCAGGAGATGGCCAAAAAGATGACCGCGGTTGTTCCCTTGTTAAAAGAAGTGAGTATGGTAAGACAATGGTCAGGCTTGTATAACATGAGCCCTGATTCTCAGCCAATCGTAGGCGAGCATCCTCAGGTAAATGGCTTCTATATGGCTGTAGGTTTCAGCGGCCATGGGTTTATGCTGGCTCCTGTAGCCAGCCGGCTTATGGCAGAGTTAATACTTAAAGGGAGGACTTCTATTCCCATTGACAAATTAGATATAGAAAGATTTGAACGAGGTGAGTTGATTATTGAACCCTCGGTAGTATAAAAGCTAAAATAATAAAACTTATTTTATTCAATAAAAGAAGGATATTTTAATTTTTTGCAGTAATGTATATATAATAAATTGGTTAGGTAAAAAACAATCTAAAGATGGTTTTTCACAAAATCTAAAAAAGGTACTTAGTAACTATAATTTTGTGAGTAGCTATTCTTACAGAAAAAAAAAGGAGGTGAAGAGATTTCTTAATTAATTCTATAATAGAAACTGCTTCTAATGTTATGGCTAATTAATTTGCTAAAATAAATGTTTTCGATTTATTTTAAAATAATTAAAGGAGAATTAAAAATGAAAAGAATAAAATTTTTGTTAGTTATTAGTGTGTTAGTATTGGCTCTTGGCGTAGCTTCTTTGGGAGTGATGGCTGCTGATAAACCACCGGTGGTCATCGGTCTTCAAGGACCAATAACCGGAGCTTTGGCTTATGAAGGAGAAATGGCTAAGCAATCTTGTGAAATAGCTGCTCAGTTAATTAATGAAGAGGGTGGTATACTGGATGGAAGGATGATTGAGATTAGAATTGCTGATGATGCTTTTGAACCTAAAGCAGGAGCATTAGCAGCAATGAAATTAATTTCCCAGAAGGATGTAGTAGCTTCTGTTTCAACTTATGGTTCTTCTGTTTGTGAACCTGCTTCTAATCTTTACGAAAAATTTAAAAAAGTTAATATTGCTTATGGTGCTACACATGTTCGTTTAACCGAAAGAGGATTGAAATACTTTTTCCGAACTTGTGGTATTGATAGTGCTCAAGGAATCTTCTTTGCAGACTATGTTCCTCGAGTTTTTGGGGCAAAACGGATAGCTATTATGCACGATAATACTACTTTTGCCTTGGGAGTGGCTGAAGAGACCAAAAAGGCATTACAACCAAAGGTTGATGCTGGGGAAGTAGAGATAGTGTATTATGATGCTATTACTCCGGGCGAGAAGGATTTTTCCGTTCCCCTAACTAAAGTACGTGAAACCCATCCGGATGTGTTATATTTTACTGGTTATTATCCCGAAGCTGCATTAGTAGTTTCTCAGGCACGAGATATAGGTATCGATTGTCCTTTTGTAGGGGGTAATGCAGCCATTAATGATGAATTTGTAAAAATTGCCGGGATAGAAAAGGCAAAAGGATGTTTTATGACTCAGGAACCCATGCCGGCAGAACTTCCTTACCCAGAGTCTAAGGTATTTTTAGATGCCTATAAAGCTAAATATGGAGAAATTCCCTCCAGCCCTTGGCCCGTATATGCCGCTGATGCTTTAAATATTATTGCTTACGCTATCGATAAGACCGGTTCTACCGATTCCGATGTTTTGGCTGAATATCTTAGAAATGAAGTTGATGGTGTTCCAGGTGTTACTGGACCAATCGGTTTTACCGAAAAGGGAAATAGAGAGGGTGTGCCATATTTGATGTATGTAGTAAACGAGGAAGGTGGCTTTGATATTTACAATAAATAAAAAGGTAAGGAGTAAAAGATGAGAATTTTTTTAGAGCAGATGTTAAATGGACTTACTATCGGGTCATTTTATGCTCTTATCGCCTTAGGGTATTCTATGGTATATGGGGTAATGAAATTGATTAATTTTGCTCATGGAGATTTATTTGCCCTGGGTTCTTACCTTGGATTTACCCTCCTCGTATGGGGAAATGCCTATGTAACCTCTCGTATAGGTTTAGCGGGTGGTATGATTGCGGCTATGTTAATAGCCGCAATCGGCATAGGCTTGGCTGGTATAATAGTTGAGCGGATAGCTTATCGTCCTATTTATCCAGCAGGACGGCTTCCAGCAGTCGTTTCTGCTTTAGGTGTATCAATTTTCTTAGAAAATATAATTATGGTAACTTGGGGTCCCCGCTATCAAGCATATCCTGTGAGTGTTGTACCTACTCTACGTTTTGAAATAAGTGGAATTCATATTACTCTTCTTCAAATAGTTATTTTAATTCTGTCTTTTGTATTATTAGCTATCTTATATTACATAATTCAAAAGACAACTTTTGGAGCAGCTATTAGAGCTTCAGCTTTGGATAGAGATACTGCTGCCTTGATGGGAATAAATATTGAAACTGTTATATTTTTTATCTTTGCCTTAGGACCTGCTTTAGGTGGAACAGCTGGAGTAATGGTAGGGATGTATTATCGTCAAATTAGTTTTACCATGGGTTGGAACTATGGATTAAAAGCCTTTACTGCTACTATTTTAGGAGGTATCGGTAACATACCGGGAGCAATGCTGGGCGGACTTCTTTTAGGAATTATTGAAATGCTGGGGTCTGCTTATATTTCCACAGCCTATAAGGATGTTTTTGTATTTTTAATTTTAATATTAGTCTTAATTTTTCGTCCCAGAGGTCTTCTGGGTGAAAAAGTTGCAGAAAACGTATAAAGGGGCAAAATAAATGAAAACAAATAAAAATATTTTCTTAAAAAATTGGCCTATACTTATTGTGATAGCACTACTAACTTTATTCCCTTTTAAGATGAATAATTATTGGATTGATGTTTTCTTTTTCTTCGGAATTTATGCTCTTTTAGGGCTTAGTTTGAATATTGTTTTAGGTGAAGTAGGTTTATTTGATTTGGGACATATGGGATTTATGGCTATTGGTGCCTACACTACCGCAATTCTTAATACCACATTTGGAATTCCTATAATTATTTTATTGCCAGTAAGTGCAATTGCAGCAGGTGCCTTTGCCTGGTTAGTATGTTCTCCGATCATCCATTTACGAGGAGATTACCTATGTATTGTTACTATTGGAATGGGCGAAATTGTTAGATTAGTCCTTATTAATAATCCTTTTGGCATTACAGGAGGGCCAAATGGAGTTTTTGGAATAGATTTTCTTTCTTTTGGAGGCCCTTTGATAATTGATTCTTCAATTGAATATTACTTTGTAATTTGGATAATAGTAGGATTGGCCATTCTTGGTCTTGTAAATTTGCAACGTTCCCGTATAGGTAGAGCCTGGAATTGTATCAGAGAAGATGAAATAGCTGCAGAGGCTACCGGGATTGATGTTAGGTCTTATAAGTTATTGGCTTTTGTTTTAGGCGCAGGTTTAGCTGGAGTAGCCGGTAATATTTATGCATGCAAATTAATGATAGTATCTCCCGAGAGTTTTAGTTTTATGGAATCCTGCATGCTCTTCTGTATCGTATTAATCGGAGGAATGGGTTCTATACCCGGAGTTTTAATCGGTGCTGCTGCTATCAGTCTTTTCCCGGAAATATTTCGAACTTTTGCCCAGTACAGAATGTTAATTTTTGGAGCGGCAATGGTGGTTATGATGATCTTTAGACCCGGTGGTATCTGGCCAAGGAAAAGAGGAGCCGTCGAATTTAAATCACTTTTATTAAAAACAGGAGAAGATAATGGCTAAAGATAATAATAATATAGAAATTATGATAAGAAGTGAACAAGAAAATAAAGATATAAATGTAATTAATAAAATTGTGCTGCAAACCGATAAACTTACTAAAAAATTCGGCGGTTTAACCGCAGTGAACAATTTTGATCTTAAAGTGAGTCAAGGGCAAATAAGCAGTCTGATAGGCCCTAACGGAGCAGGAAAAACTACCGTTTTTAATGTAGTTACTGGCATATATAAAGCTGATGGTGGAAAGGTTCTTTTCAAAGAGGAAGACCTTGCCGGTAAAAAACCTCATCAGATTACAAAAAAGGGAATTGCGCGAACTTTTCAAAATATTCGACTTTTCTCCAATATGACCTGTCTGGAAAATGTTATGGCCGGCCAGCACTGCCGCAGCAGGGAGGGGACATGGTCTTCTGTTTTACAAACTCCCGGGCAAAGAAAAGAAGAATTAGAAATTAAGAAAAATGCTGAAAACCGCCTTAAACAGGTCGGGTTATGGAAATATCGATATGAATTGGCTAAAAACATTGCCTATGGTAATCAGAGAATGTTAGAAATAGGCCGAGCTTTAGCCTCTAATCCTGATTTATTAATTTTAGATGAACCAAGCAGCGGTCTAAATGATAAAGAATCTGAAGACCTGATAGTGTTTTTAAAATCTTTACTAAAGGAAGATTTAACCATTTTGCTCATTGAACATGATATGAACGTGGTTATGGGAATATCCGATTGGGTTACAGTAATGGATGAAGGTAAAAAAATTGCTGAGGGTTTACCCGAAGATGTATATAGCAATCCTCTCGTTATTGAAGCTTATTTGGGAAAAGATGAAGAGGAGGAGGATTAACAATATGACTACATTATTAAAAATTGAAGATTTACAAATTTATTATGGCTCTATTGAAGCACTTAAAGGAATTTCACTTACAGTTGACGAAGGTGAAATAGTTACCGTATTAGGGGCAAATGGTGCAGGGAAAAGCACTCTTTTAAGGGCTATTTCCGGGTTATTACCCATTCGCAGCGGAGAGATTAAGTTAGACGATAAAGAGCTTAATAATGTTAAAGCATTTGAGATAGTTATGAAAGGTATTTCCCATGTACCTGAAGGTAGAAAAGTATTTGGAACTCTTACCGTAGAAGAGAATCTTAATTTAGGGGCTTATACTCGAAGAAAAGATATAAAGAGTGTAGAAGAATCTAAGGAGAGAGTATTTAATTTATTCCCCATTCTTAAATCTCGACGAAATCAGTTATCCGGAACTTTATCAGGTGGTGAACAGCAGATGTTAGCAATGGGAAGAGGTTTAATGAGTACACCACGTATCTTGCTTCTGGATGAACCTTCCCTAGGTTTGGCTCCTTTATTAGTAAAACAAATTTTCCAAATTATTCGTGAAATTAATAATCAGGGTATATCAATATTATTAGTAGAACAAAATGCCCGTAAAGCATTAAGTATCGCTGACAGGGGATATGTGCTGGAAACCGGAAATATTACTATTAGCGGATTAGCTTACGATTTAAAGAGCAATCAAAAAGTCCAGGAGGCTTACCTGGGAGGCGCTGCCCTTAAGAAGAGAAAATAAAGTAATTAGCGTAGAGCGTTTAGCGTATAGCGTATAGGATAAACCAATAAACTAAAAACTTAAAACGAAATCGAGAAACCATAATTATTATTTAAGAATTTAGAAACCAGTAGTCAGAAGAATATACAACCGAAATATACTCTCATAACTTAAAATAATTCTAAATACTGGATTCTGGCTCCTGACTTCTATTTTCTTTGCGAGATACGAGATACTAGATACTAGATACAAATTTAGTTTTGTGCTTTTCGCTTTGTTACTAAATACTATTCACTATTCACCAACAATCTTTTCTATACTGGATAATTTTTTTCTATATCCAGTTTTCTCTTTCTCCATGTAATAGGCAATACGAATACAAAATTATTGAAAAATGTTACTATTTTTGATATATTAAGCATAAGCTAAATATCGTATTGCGTATCGAGTATTGCGTATCGCGTGAAAATACAGAATTCAGAAGCCAGAATAATTTTGTATTTCGTGAATCGTGAATCGTATCTCGTGAAGAATTTAAAACTATAAATATTTGGATAACTGAAATTTTTCTCTTACTAGATACGAGGTACTTGATACGAAAAAAATATAGAGGACAAATAAATTATGATTAAAAAAGAGAATACAAAAGAGAAAAAGTTATTTTTTGATAACGAACTTCCTGGTTTAAAGAAAAGTCTGACAAAGATGGCAAATTTAGTCGAAGAAGCAATCGATATGGCTATAAAGTCTTTAGTTGAGCAGGATTTGGATTTAGCGGCAAAGGTAATTGAGAATGATGATGTAATTGATAAAATGGAATTAGATATAGAAGAACAATGTTTACAGATGATTGCCCTACGTCATCCTATTGCTAAAAATTTAAGAATTATCGGTTGCGGTTATAAGACCGTATCTGATTTAGAAAGAGTAGCAGATCATGCAGTAAGCATAGCTAGGGCCAGCCAGTATCTATCTACCAAATCGATGGTAAAACCCCTAATAGACATTCCTCGTATGGCTGAAATTGCTCAGAATATGTTGAAAGATGGCTTAAATGCCTATTTCAACGGAGATGTAGAATTAGCCAAGGAAGTGTGGGCAAGAGATAAGACGGTTGACGATTTGGATAAACAAATATTGCGTGAACTTTTAACTTTTATGATGGAAGACCCCCATACTATTAGCAGGGCGATTCATTTGATTTTTGTTTCTAATAATATTGAACGGATTGCCGACCATGCTACAAATTTAGCTGAGAGGGTAGTATACATCGCTAACGGAGAAAGAATAAAAAATTATTTCAAAAGCGATAAAGAAGAATAAAAGATTCAAACTTTTAAATTAACTGAATGAGTGTTTATATTTTTTATTTGAATAATCAAAAAGTAAAAGATATAAAAATGTTATAATTTATGGAAACAATCAAAAATAATTTAGAAATAATAAACGAAAAGATAAAAAAAGCAGCCTTAAGGGTGAATAGAAACCCCGAAGAAATAAAATTAGTGGCAGTAACTAAAACTGCTACCATAGAGCAAATAGAAGAAGCTATAAATGCCGGCGTAAAAATAATTGGTGAAAATAAAGTTCAGGAAGCCAAAGAAAAATATCATATTTTGACTGCCGATATAGAGTGGCATTTAGTAGGACATCTGCAGACTAATAAGGCAAAATACGCTGTAGAAATATTTGATTGTATTCACTCTGTAGATAGTATAAAATTATCCCAAGAAATAGATAAGCGTTCTTTGCAATTTGGGAAGATAATGGATGTTTTAGTTGAGGTGAATGTTTCAGGAGAAGAAACTAAATATGGGATTAAACCGGAAGAAGTAGAACCTTTTCTAAAAGAAATTTCTGAATTTCCCAGGATAAAGGTCAAAGGTTTAATGACTATTGCCCCAATAGTAGAAGACAAAGAAGAAGTTCGGCCATATTTCAGGAAACTCCGGGAGCTATCTAAAGAAATAAAGAGTAAAAATATAGAAAATGTTAAAATGGACTATCTTTCCATGGGTATGACTGAAGATTTTGAGATAGCTATTGAAGAAGGCGCTAATATGGTTAGAATCGGCAGAGGAATATTCGGGTTTCATTAACCATTAATTTAAATAAAAAGGATAAATTAATAAAAGCGGAAGGAAAATATTATCCATGTTTTTACTGATTCAAATAATTAACACAGTTTTCAGACTTTACAGTTATTTAATTTTAGCGAGGATATTTTTAACCTGGATACCTGTAGACCCCCATAACCCTGTGGTGCAATTTATCTATAGAGTTACCGAACCTATTTTAGCACCCTTCAGGATTATATTGCCTTTAGGAGGTATGGGGTTAGATCTTTCTCCGATAATTGTCTTTTTTTTAATAAACTTGCTTCAAAGAGCAATAATTAATATACTTGTTAGTATAGCTATTTAAACAATATAAAATAAATCTAATAGAAATATTAAATGAGGGAGGATATTTGAATGAGAATTACACCAATGGATATTGAACAACAAGAATTTTCCAGGTCATTCAGGGGTTACAACGAAGAAGAAGTAGATGATTTCTTAGACAAGATAGTGAAAGACTACGAAGAATTAATCAATGAAAACGTAAGACTTAATGAAGAAATAGAAAGGATGCAAGAAAAATTAAAAGAGTTTAGCGGGATTGAAGAAACTTTGAGGAGCGCTTTACTAAATGCCCAAAAATCTGCCGAAGAAATGAAGGGCAGGGTGGAAAGTGAAGCAAAGATAATCATAGAAAAAGCAGAGATGGAAGCTAAGGCGTTAAAACAACAGGTTTTTCAAAAAGAAGACCTGTTAAAAAATGAAATTGATAATCTGCGAAGATATAAGTTTATATTTAAAGAAAAATTTAAATCAATGTTGAATTTATACTTAAAAATGTTAGAAAATGAGGAATTTGAGGAAATAGGAAATTACGATATTAAAGAAGAAGAAGTTTCTAAAGAGAAAATGGAGGAAGAAGTTTCTAAAGAGAAAGCAGACAAATTAGAAGGATTAGCTGCAGAACAAAATTCTGAAATTAAAGAAACAGAAGATGAACAGCAGTATCAATGATTATTTTAAAATTACGGGTAATGATATTGTAATTAAAGTTAAAATTGTACCCGGTTCATCCAAGAATAAAATTGTCGGAGTGTATAATGATGCTTTAAAGATTTCCATTGCCGCCCCGCCAGTCGAAGGAAAAGCCAATAAAAAATGTATTGCCTATTTAGCTAAATATTTTGATATAGCGAAGTCAAAAATTGAAATAATTTCGGGGCAAACCAGCAAAAATAAACTTATTAAGATTTACGATATCAGCCAAAAAGAATTTTTAGGAAAATTAGAAAAAATTAGTTGAGAGTTCCCCTTTTTTATAATTTCAGAAATTTAATCTTCTTTACTCATTACTCATCACTTATTACTGTATTTTACTCGATACTTGGTATTTATTTGTTTCTCGCTTTCACTTGCTGCCTGCAACTATACGCTATACGCTTCACGCTCTACGTTATCTAAAACATTGACATAAACCGATTTAATATGATATTATTACGAATATTAAAAATAGAATAGTTATTTATCTGATTTGAGGAAGAGTAGGTAGATATAATTTTACAGCGAGCAGGGGCAGTGGAAGCCTGTAAATTCTTTCTATCCAAAATCGTCTCAATATTTCTAATCGAAATTGGTCCAAAAGTAGATTAGGGCGGTGAACATCGTTAAAAACGGAGTAAATTGATTTATTCATTTAAATATATTTACTCTCCAAGTTCATTATCGTGAGGTAATGATAAAAATAAGGTGGTACCACAAGAACTTTAAACCTCTTGTCCTTTTATGAGGCAAGAGGTTTTTGTTATATTATCTTATATTATTATAAAAATTATAAAGCACGAGGAGAGATTAAAATGGAATATAAAGATACTTTAAATTTACCAAAAACAAAATTTAAAATGAAAGCTAATTTAGCTCAGGAAGAACCCAAACTACTAAAATTTTGGCGAGAAGAGAAAATTTATGGAAAAGTATGTGAAGAAAAGAAAGGTTTGGAGAAGTATATCTTGCACGACGGACCTCCATATGCTAACGGAAATATTCATATAGGAACCGCATATAATAAGATATTAAAAGATATAATCCCTAAATATAAATCTATGAAGGGATATGATGCCCGCTACGTTCCCGGGTGGGATACCCATGGTTTACCTATAGAGTTTCAGGTTACCAAAGATATGAAAGTTGACTTAAGCGAGGTAGACCCGGTTGAACTAAGGAAGAAGTGTACAGAGTATGCCAAACATTATATCAATGTGCAAAAGGAAGAGTTTAAACGGTTAGGAGTGATGGGAGAATGGGACAACCCTTATCTAACCCTTAAACCTGCTTATGAGGCGGAACAGATAGAAATATTTAAAAAAATGTTTTTAAAAGGGTATATTTACAAAGGATTAAAACCGGTATACTGGTGTGCTAATTGTGAAACAGCACTAGCAGCCGCAGAGATAGAATACCACGACAAAGAATCTTCTTCCATTTACGTTAAATTCTTAATGAAAGATATTTTGAAAAAAATATTCCCTAAATACAAAGAAGAGGAAGCTTACGTACTTATTTGGACTACTACCCCCTGGACTATTCCCGGCAACATGGCCGTTGCTCTTAATCCGGATATTGAATATAGTTTAATTAAAACAGAAAAAGGGAATCTCTTGTTAGCTTCTGTCTTAATAGAGAAAGTAATGAAAGAAATTGAAATTGTCGATTATAAGATTATCGGAAATGCAAAAGGTAAATTATTTGAGGGTATGAAGTGTAAACATCCTATTTTTGACCGAGATTCACTTATTATACTGGGAGACCATGTTTTATTGGATGAAGGGACCGGTTGTGTGCATACTGCTCCCGGACATGGACAAGAGGATTATGAGATAGGAGTAAAATATAAAATTCCCATATTTACTACTCTTGATAGCCAGGGGAGATTTAACCAGGAAGGTGGAAAGTTTAAGGGATTGACTTATAAAGAAGGGAATACTGCTGTAATAGAAGAATTAACTAAGAATGGAACTTTACTGAAGGTTAGTAAAATAACGCATTCTTATCCTCATTGCTGGCGCTGTAAAAAACCGGTAATATTTAGAGCTACCAAGCAATGGTTTGTTAATATTGAAGCTTTTCGTGATTTAGCCCTATCCGAAATAGAAAAGGTTCAATTTGTTCCTGACTGGGGTAAGGAAAAGATATACGGTATGGTGGAGAACAGAACCGACTGGTGTATTTCCCGCCAAAGAGTGTGGGGAGTACCTATCCCGGCTTTCTACTGTAAAGAATGCGGAGAAATTATAGTTAATGAAGAAACCATAAATTCAGTTAAAAAATTGTTTCTGGAAAAAGGGTCAAATTCCTGGTTTGCAATGTCTGCTCAAGAAATTTTACCCAAAGATTATCAGTGCCCCCACTGCCAGGGTAAAGATTTTGAGAAAGAGAAAGATATAATGGATGTATGGTTTGACTCCGGATGCAGTCATGCGGCAGTACTCAAGAAGAGAGATGAACTCCACTGGCCGGCAGAAATGTATTTAGAAGGAACAGACCAGCATAGAGGCTGGTTTCAAACCTCATTGCTAACCTCAGTGGCTGCTTTTGGAAAGGCACCTTATAAAACTGTTTTGACTCATGGTTTCATTGTTGATGCAGAAGGTAGGAAGATGTCTAAATCAGTAGGCAATGTTATAGCTCCTCAGGAGATTATTGAAAAATACGGAGCGGATATTTTAAGATTATGGGTGGCATCTTCTGATTATCGGACAGATATTAGGATTTCTTCCAAGATATTAGATCAATTAGTAGAAATATATCGAAGGATTAGAAATACCGCACGATTTATCCTGGGAAATTTATCTGACTTTAATCCTGATACAGATGCAGTTTCTTATGAAAGACTTAACGAATTAGACAGATTAGTCTTAAGTAATTTTCAGAGTTTAGTGAAAAGAGTAAACGAAAGCTATGAAAAGTTTGAATTTCATTCCCTCTATCACGAAATTCATAATTTCTGTGCCATTGATTTAAGTTCATTTTATTTGGATATAATTAAAGATAGACTATATACTGCTTTTGCTGATTCTGAAGAGCGTCGGGCATCTCAAACAATATTGTATCGGATATTAGATGATTTAGTTAAATTGATTGCCCCGGTATTAAGTTTTACCGCAGAGGAGATCTGGCAGTACTTAAGAGAAATTAAAAAAGGTGAAGAAAGCGTTTTTCTCGCTCCCTGGCCGGAAGTAAATGAAAGTTATATCGATGAGGATTTAGAAAAAAAATGGGAGAACATACTAAAGATCAGAAAAGATGTTTTAAAGGCCTTAGAAATAAAAAGAGGTGATGGCTTTATCGGTAATTCTTTAGAGGCACAGGTAAATATTTATACTGAAAATAAAGAAGTTTACGATTATCTGATGTCCTTTAAGAAGCAGTTGGAAACCATATTTATTGTTTCCAAAACAGATATAATTTACGGAGAAGTGGAAAAAGAACTTTCTTCTGACGCCAATACGGGTATTGAATTTCCAGATATAAAAGTACTGATAACCAGGGCAGCAGGTAAGAAGTGTGAAAGATGCTGGTGTTACAGCGAGACAGTAGGGGAAGACCAAAAATACCCGACGATTTGTGAAAAATGTGCTAAAGTAATGCATAATCATTTTGAGGAGTAAAAGGAAGTACTATGGGATATATAAGTTTTGCCATATTTGTGATATTATTTGATCAGGCAAGCAAGCTTTTTATTCAATATAAAATGGAGATCGGGGAATCTATACCGGTAATTAAGGGAATATTTCACATAACCTATATAGAGAATCCCCGTACTTCCTTTGGTCTTTTTGAATATAACAATTCATTCTTTGTAATAGCGGCATTGATTTCAGTAATTTTAGTGATTTTAATCTACAAAAAAATAATTTTTAGAAAAGACACTTTTATGCATATCCCTTTAACGCTTGTCCTGGGCGGCGCAGTGGGCAATCTTATTGATCGGGTGAGAATTGATGGAAGGGTGATAGATTTTATAGATTTTAGAATCTGGCCGGTTTTTAATTTTGCCGATACAGCGATAGTATGCGGAATGTTGATATTGTTGATTCATCTTTTGTTCCATACCCCGGAAAAGGAAGATGAGGGAGAAGGGAAAAAAGGGGAAAAATATAAATAAGAAGAAAAGGAGTAAATTTTAATGTATAGAATATTATTTACTATTGGTTCATTTCCCATCTATTCTTACGGAGTGATGATTGCTTTAGCTTTTATTATAGGCATTCTTTTTGCTATGAAAGAAGCAAAAAAAAGCGGAGAAAACCCGGAAAGAGTTTTAGATATAAGTTTATATGTTATTTTAGGCGCCCTGATAGGGGGTAGATTAGCATATGTTTTACAATATCTCGATTATTATTTAAAAAATCCTATTAAAATATTATATTTCAGGCAAGGTGGACTGTCTTTTTTAGGGGCTTTTTTTTTAGCTTTTATCCTTGGCGCCTGGTATGTTTCACGGAATAAGCTTTCATTCTGGAAATATACTGATATTGCTGCTCCATCGGTAGCTATCGGACTAGGGATTGGAAGGATAGGCTGTTTTTTAAACGGCTGCTGCTTTGGAAGAGTATCAGAAAATTATGGTATTCATTTTCCTTCTTTACATATGCCCCCGGTGTATTTACAGCAATTAAAAGATGGATTAATTGCCTCCGGAAGTTCCTGTACTCTTCCGGTAATTCCTACACAACTTTATTCTTCGCTATATGGTTTTTTGATATTTTTAATACTTCTTTGGATGAAAAAATATAAGAAATATGATGGATTTCTTATGTTGAGCTTTTTAATATTATATTCGGTTTCTCGCTTTACTATAGAATTTTTTAGATTTTACGAAAATAATTACAAAGTATTTAATTTATTAACTATTACTCAGACTATTTTAATAGGTGTTATCTTGGTTTCCCTGGTGTTTATGAATATTTTGAAGAAGAAAAGCAAAAAAGCATAATTAGTCGTTAGTGAATAGTGAATAGTCGTTAGTAAGACAAGCGTCTCGTTTTTGATCCTAACTAGCTAACCAAGTAACCAGTTAACTAATTCAATTAGGATTTATTTATGATAGAAAAAGAAAAAAGTTTAATATTCACAGGCGAAGATAAAATCAGAATTGACCTCTATTTAACCCAGAAAGAAATACACCCCTCCAGATCCCAGATTAGAAATTTAATCACCCAGGGTAAAATCAGAGTAAACAACAACTCGGTTAAACCAAGCTATATCTTGAAAAATGGGGATGTGATAGATTTAGCTATACCGGAAAACAAAGAATTAGAGATTAAAGCTGAGGCAATCCCCTTAGATATAATTTATGAAGATGAATACTTGATGGTGATTAATAAACCAGCCAATATGATTGTTCACCCTGTAGGAAAGATACGCTCCGGCACTCTGGTGAATGCCCTGCTTTATCATTGCCGGGATTCCTTATCGGGGATAGGCGGTGGTGTGATCAGGCCGGGTATTGTGCACCGCCTGGACAAAAATACCTCCGGCCTGATGGTAGCAGCAAAAAATGATTTTGCTCATCTTGATTTATCAAAGCAGATAAAAGAACACCAGGTAACTAAAAAATATCTCACCCTGGTCCACGGACGCATGAGAGATGATTCCGGACTTATCGACGCACCTATCGGCAGGAGTCTAAAGAATAGAAAAAAAATGGCAGTGACAGTAGAAGGGAAGAGTAGGGAAGCAGTAACTCAGTTTAAGGTGTTAAAAAGATTTTCCGGCTATACTCTGGTCGAAGCAACTCTTCGCACGGGCAGGACTCATCAGATAAGAGTACATCTGGCTTTTATCGGCTATCCTATCGTTGGTGATCAGCTATACGGCCATAAAAAGCAAGAATTAAATATCAGCAGGCAGTCCTTGCATTCTCATATTTTAGGTTTTGTGCACCCCTTAACCAAAAAATATATGGAATTTTGTGCCCCTCTACCCAAAGATATACAGGAAATAATTGATTATTTAGAAAGAGGTGAAAAATAGAAAAATATCAGGGTTATTTTTTTATTTTTGAGAGACCTTCTCCATACTCCTGATCTCTTCCGGATTTATTTTTATCCAAAGACTCTTTTCTTGAGAATAAATAACCATTCCCGGCTTAGCGTTTTTAGGTTTTTTTACGTATTTTTTAAAAGTATAATCGACCAATACTTTATTATATTTTTTAGCTTTACTAAAATAAGCGGCTAAATTTGCAGCTTGAATTAAGGTGTCAAGCGGAAGAGATTGTTTACTCCCTTTATTTTTAATGATAATATGAGACCCCTGAATGTTTTTTACATGAAGCCAGGTATCATTGCCGGAAGCCAATTTAAAGGTTAAAAAATCATTTTGCAGGTTATTTTTCCCCACGTAGATTCCCCAGCCATCTTTGGAGATATATTTAGTAGGCTGTAATCTATTCGTTTCTTTTTTTGCTTTTTTGAGGGGAGCAGTTGTCTTCTTTGCCCATCCTAATTTCGTTAGATTATTATAAATTTTTAGCAGATTGGGAAGAGAATTGATTTTTTGTTCATATAATTTCTGAATCTCGGTCAGCCGAGCATGCTTTAATTGATGGTTCTTTAACTGCTCGAAAATTATCTGGAAACTATCTTTTGTTTTCCGGTATTTTTTAAAATATAACCGAGCATTATCTAAAGGAGTTAATTTATCGTTTAGCGGGATGGTTATATTTTTCTGCCGGGGAGAATAATAGTTGATAGTAATAATTTCTTTGTCTCCTCTTTTAATGCTGGAAAGGTTTGCTTTTATCAGTTCACCGCTTATCTTATATTTTTTGCAATTTTTTACTTCTTCCAGTTTTTTTTGGCAATCGCTTATCTTATTATTTATTTTAACCATATTTTTTCTGATTATCTGGTCTAACTTATTTTGCATAGATAATATTTCACGTTCTTTTTCCAGCTCGGTAAATAAGGATTCCAGGCACGAATTCGCTTCATTAAAAGTTTGCTTATGGTATTTGGGAAACTGCACTGAATCAATTATAGACCAGGCTTCTATCTTTTTAGATAGAGGATTTAAAAAGAGAGCCGGCTGAAAATTATAATTTTTAATATTAGTTATAATTTTATTAAAAGAAATCAAGAGCATTTCTAAATCTACCGCGGATGCACCAGATGCATTCATCTCCGGGGATAAATTTGCCTGAAGAACTACTTCTTTTGCGCTCTGAGGGCTTATTCCTATAAAACTGTCTTGTATCAACTTCCACAAGCTTAAACTTTTATTTTCTGCGGATAGAGAATTAAAAATATTAAAGAAGTCTTCACGGTTAATGTTTAGAGGGTCTATTTTGTTTTGAGAAGGAGGAGGGATATAGAGCTTTCCGGGCAAAATATCTCGGTATCTGCTGATATTGGAATCTATTAATTTTATACTGGTTTCTATGGTTTTATCTTCTTTAAGAAGAATCATATTACCGTGTTTGCCCATAAATTCTACTACTAATATTTTATTCTGCACTTTGCCAAATTTTTGGTAGGGTCTGATAATAAAATGTAAAATACGGTCAAAATCAGGATGCGTAATATCGATTATTTTTGCTCCCCTTAGCTGATATTGCAGAAGAGTTAATAAAGGGGAACTGATAGTCTTTTGTTTATTTTCTAATTCGGTAAAGTAAATTTCCGGAAGCGATGGGTCAATGGAAATATGGATATAAAAGGTTTCGCTTTTTTTATTTGTGTCATTTAAGGCAAAAAGCTTATCAGGTTTTACTTCAATAATAATTTTATATTTTTTAGTCTGAATTAGGCTTATTATCTTTCCCTCTTTAAATTTCTCCAGAAGCTCTTTTCTCATTGCCTCTAAAGCGATACTGTCCAGGGACATATTAATCTCCTTGCTGTAATATTTAACTTTAATATAATCTATTATAGAGGTATAATCAAGAAAATAAAAATGACAAAGGACCGTCCCCTGTCATTTTCGTACGCGATACGCAATACGAAATTATTTGACAAGCAGCAGGTATTACCATAAAATTAATGTGAAGTTTATAATTTTTCAAAAAATAAAACAGGTAAAGGGGAATAAAGTTGATTAAAAGTATGACCGGTTACGGTGTGGGAAGGGTTAAAGCAGAAGACGGAGAATGCCTGGCAGAGATAAAAAGCTTAAACAATAAATACTGTGATATAAATATAAAAAATAACTTTCAATCTTTGGAAATTGAACAAAAAATGGAAAAGTTAATAAAAAACAGAGTCTCAAGGGGAAAGGTTAATATTTTAGTAAAAGTTGAAAACTATGGCCTAACCGAAGAGAAGATAATATTAAATGAGGATGTAGCCGATTCCTGTTATAAAAATCTAAAGACCTTAAAAAAGAAGTATAAATTAAAAGACGAAATAAACATAGATTCTATGCTTAAGTTCAAAGATATATTTAAAATAGTAAAAGAAGAAGAGAGTACTAAGATATGGTCACTGGTAGAAAAAGCCACGAATCTTGCTTTAGATTCTTTGCTAAAAATGAGGGAAAGAGAAGGCAGGGTTCTCATTGCTGATATCAGAAAAAGAGTCAAGAAAATACAAAAGCTAATAGATAAAATTGAGAAATATTCAAAATTGTCACCGCTCGAATATAAGGATAAATTTTTACGCAAAATAAATGATTTAACTGATGGCTTGAATGTTGATGAGGGAAGAATCGAATTAGAAGCGGCAATATTTGCCGAAAAGACGGACATTACCGAAGAAATTATCAGATTAAAAAGCCACCTTATCCAATTCGATGATCTACTAAATTCTGAGGAATCTGTGGGAAGAAAGATGGATTTTTTAACCCAGGAGATAAATCGGGAAGTAAATACTATCGGGTCAAAGACTAATGATATAGAGGTAACTTCTTTGGTTGTTTTAGTAAAGAGTGAATTGGAAAAGATCAGGGAACAGGCCAGAAATATAGAATGAAAGAGGACAGAATATGTTGAATGATTTAGTGAATATAGGTTTTGGGAATTATATGAATTCTACCAGAGTTATAACTATTTTAAGTCCGGATTCTGCACCAATGAAAAGGTTGAAAGAAGAAGCAAGGGCAGAGAAAAAGTTGATTGATGCTACTTATGGGAGGAGAACAAGAGCCATAATAATTACTGACAGCAATCATGTAATTTTATCTTCTATTCAACCGGAAACCATTGCCCATAGATTCACCGAATATAGCGGACAAAATATTAAATTAGAAGAAAACACTCCAAAGTAGGTAATTTTAAATATGACTGACGATAAAGAGTTATCATCTTTTGTTCTTAAACGCGATACGCAATCAAGTAGGGGTTTGCTGTTTGTTATCTCCGGCCCATCAGGTGTAGGTAAAGGTACTCTAAGGGAAAATGTGTTTAATCTTTTTCCTGATTTAAAATATTCTGTGTCGGCAAATACCCGCCCTCCCCGAAAGGGTGAAATAGAAGGCAAGGATTATTATTTTGTAACAGTAGATGAATTCAAAAAAAGGATAAAAGAAAATAAATTTGTAGAATGGGCTATTGTCCATGGAGATTATAAGGGTACGCCTATAAAATTTTTAATAGAAAAACTTCAAAAAGGGAGAGATGTTCTGCTGGAATTAGATGTTCAGGGTGCTATGCAGGTAAAGAAGAAATTTCCTGATGGTGTTTTCATTTTTATAGCTCCTCCAACCTGGAAGGATTTAGAGGATAGATTACGAAAAAGAAATACTGAGGGAGAAAAGGCGCTGGGGAAAAGATTAAAAGATGCCCACATTGAAATAAAATATAAAAAAAATTATAATTATATGGTAGTGAATGATAATATAAAAACCGCTTTAAAAAAAATAGAGTCTATAATAATTGCCGAAAGATGCAAAATAGCAAATTATAAAAAATGAATTTTGGTTTTAAAGTTGTAAGATAGTATATTTTACCAAGAGGAGGGTGAGGAATAAACATGGAAAATAATAAATACTTATTAGCAGTGATGGTAGCAAAAAGAGCAAAAAAGTTAGAAAAAGGAGCTAAACCTTTAGTGGAAACCAAATATAGGAAGCCTATGATGATTGCCTTAGAGGAGATAAAAGCAGGGAAAGTATTCATTAAAGAGAAAAAGGAGTATCTAAAGTCCGAAGATGTATTTAAAGAAGAAGATTCCGTGAAAATAGAAGAATCTGTAAAACCTGAAGACTTATCTGATAAAGTTGAAAAACCTGCAAAATCTAAAGGCTTATCTAATAAAGTTAAAAAACCAGTAGAAATTGAAGAGATATTTAATAAAGATGAAGAATCTGGAAAGTCTAAAGGCTTATTAAATGATTAAATAATGACATAAGGTATGGGAATGACAGATATAGGGGCACGATGCATCGTGCCCATGATAATCAAAAGGCAATAATATAAGAAGGGCACAATTCATTGTGCCCCTACATCTGAATCCTGGTTTCTTTAACGCGATACGCGATACGCAATACTTTATAAAGAGGTAAAGAAAGTGTTAAAAGGAAAAAAAGTACTCCTGGGAGTTACCGGAAGCATAGCTGCTTATAAAGCAGCGGAGATAGTGAGTTTATTAAAGAAAAGAGGGGCAGAGGTTTTTGTAATAATGACCGAATCTGCCACCAAATTTATTCAGCCTTTAACCTTTTCTACTCTTTCCGGGAACCCGGTAATAGATAACCTGTTTTCTACAAATGATAAGATGGTAGTAAAACATATCTCTCTTGCCGAATGGGCTGACCTGATATTGATTGCCCCGGCTACGGCAAATATTATCGGTAAAATTGCCAACGGTATCGCCGGTGATATGTTAACTACCACAGTGATGGCTTTCAAAGCGAAGGTCATCTTTGCCCCGGCAATGAATAAAAATATGCTCTCTAACCTTCTGTATCAGCAGAATGTAGAAAAATTAACCGCCTTAGGGTATGAGTTTATCGATTCAGAATATGGCCGATTGGCTTGCGGCGAAACGGGAGAGGGCAGATTAGCAAATATCGAAGATATAGTAGATACAATTGAGTACGCCCTAACCTTTAAAAATGATTACCAGGGCAAGACGGTATTGGTTACTGCTTCCTGCACCAGAGAACCTATTGATAAAGTAAGATTTATTTCTAACTATTCTTCCGGCAAGATGGGATTCGCTCTGGCAAAGATTGCCCGGGCCAGAGGGGCAAGGGTTATTCTGATAACCGGGCCAACCTCTTTACCCGCCCCCAAAGGGATTAACACAATTTCAATTGAATCTGCGGAAGAAATGAAAAAAGAAGTTTTTAAACATTTTTCGGAGGCGGATATAATAATTTCTGCTGCCGCAGTGGCCGATTTTCGTCCCAGAGATGTATTTGCCGGGAAGATTAAAAAAGAAAAGAGTGAAAAAACGCTTATAGAGCTGGAAAGAACTCCTGATATCCTCTATGAATTAGGAAAGAAAAAGGGAGATAAAATATTAGTCGGATTTGCTGCGGAAACGGAAAATTTAACGGCTAATGCCTTTAAAAAATTGAAAGAAAAAAGATTAGATCTAATTGTCGCAAATGATATATCGGCAAAAGAAGTCGGATTTGGCTCAGATAATAATAGAGCCAGGCTGATAAACAGCAAAGGAAGCGCACGGGAATTATCCCTGATGCCAAAAATTGATATGGCCGAAAAAATTTTAGATGAAATCACAAAAATAAAGTGAATAATGGAATTAATGAGTTTATTAATATGCATGGTGAAAAGAAATATGTCGAAATAGTAATCTTGAAATATAATTTTGATAAAATATTTCACTACTGTATTCCTCAGGATTTAAAAGACCGGATATCCCTCGGTTCGAGAGTGACCATACCTTTCCGGGGTAAGGTGACTATAGGATGCGTAGTAGGATTTTTAGCGAAATCGGATGTTAAAAACTTAAAAAATATTGTGCAAATAATCGATAAAAAACCTCTCCTTACTCCCCAGGTAATCAGATTAACCAAATGCATTTCTAATTATTATCTTTGTTCCTGGGAAAAGATTTTAAATTATGCTATTCCCAAGACCCGTAAGGCCTGGCTTAAGAAATTCGATATAACGGATATTTCGTCCCCAAACTCCCCACAGCTGCCTAAAGATGATAAATCCTCGGATAATGAAATTAAGTTTTCTGAAGAAGAAGAGAAAGAAAGACCCCACTTAAAAAATATAGAAAATATTATAAATAATAAAAAGTTTAAAACAGTTTTAATCCGGGGAAACGATTTTAACAGCAGGATGAAAATCTATTTAAGTTGTATCCGAAAGACTTTAAAAGAGGGGAGGCAGGCCATTATATTGGCTCCCACCGAATCTCATCTATCGGAATTAGCCGGTCTGCTGGAAAAGGAATTTAAGGATAATATGGTAGTCTTTGATGAAAAAATAGACCAGAAGGCCAAATATCAGAAATGGATTAAAATAAGAAATTCTCAGGTAAATATAGCCCTGGGGATGAGGTCATCCATATTCGTCCCCTTTAACAGATTAGGATTGATTATCGTGGAGCGGGAATACAGCAGTCTGTACAAAGAAGAAAGGTCTCCCCGCTATAATGCCCGGGAAGTAGCCCTAAAGCGGGCAGAATTGGAGAACATCCCCCTGATTCTGAGCAGTGAAACACCGTCGATGGAATCTTACTGGAATGTCCAGGAAAATAATTTTCTGGAAGCAGAGCTGAACACAGGAGGTGAAAGAGAAAATCTATTAAAAAAAACCATAATAAATATGACCCAAGAAAAATCCAAAAAAAAGATAATTAGCTACGAACTACAGCAAGCCATTTCAAGAAGCTTAAAGAACAAAAAGCAGGTCGTACTTTTTTTAAACAAGAGGGGTTTCTCCAGTTTTATGATTTGCAGCCAGTGCGGCCATATACCTAAATGCCCCGATTGCAACACTTCTCTTTCTTATCATTTAGATATTCAAAAACGGGCTCAACTGATTTGCCATAACTGCGGGAAAAGGGCAAAAGTAACGGATGTTTGTGCTAAATGCGGCAGTAAAGAGATTCGCCCCCTGGGGATGGGAACTCAAAAATTAGAGAGTGAAATTAGAAAGATGTTCACCAGGGCTGAAATAAAGCGCCTGGATCGGGATTCGTTAATTAAAGACGACGATTATCGGCAAATCCTGGAAGAATTCAATCAGGGAAATACCGATATATTAATAGGTACACAGATGGTGTTAAAGGGAGTGGATTTCAATAATGTAGATTTAATAGGGATTATTTCCGCTGATACTCTGCTGAATCTGCCGGATTATCGTTCGGAGGAAAAGACCTTTCAGCTGCTTAGTGAAGTTATTTCCTCTTTCAGGGAGATAAGTTTTCCCAAAGAAGTGATTATTCAGACCTTTAACCCCGAAGATCACTGTATAGTTGCCTTAAAAGAACAGGATTATAACTATTTTTACCAAAAAGAAATTGAATTACGGAAAGAACTGGATTACCCTCCCTTTACCCATATTATTAAAATCGTGATCTTAGGAGAAGAGAAGGAAGCAGTTAAACAGAGGGCGGAATATCTAATCAGTTATTTAGAATCCCTCCGCAAAGACGAAGAGTCTGCGGAATTTAAATTGTTGGGTGCTGTAGATATGGTATTATGGAAATCGAGAAATAACTTTAAAGTACAATTTTTAATAAAAGTAAAAGATTTAGAAAGATTTAACAAGGTATTTAAGAAAAAATATGATAAAATGTTATCAAAGCATTTTGACCAAAAAAACAGATTGACTATTGATGTCGACCCGGTAAGGATGATATAGGGATAAGAAAAATGATTACATAGATTGAGGGATGATTACACAGATTATAAAAATGATTACATAGATTTAATCAGTGTAATCAATTTAAAAGTTATAGGAGAAAACAGATGGCAATATTAGAAATTAAAGAATACGGCGAACCCGTTTTAAGGGAAAAAGCACTACCGGTTAAGGAGATTACCCCGGAAATATTGAATTTTATAAAAGATATGGCTGAGACTATGTATGCTGATTCCGGAGTAGGCCTTGCTGCCCCGCAAGTGGGGGTATCGAAAAGAATTATTATTGTTGACGGAGAGGAAGATGGGTTAATAGTATTGATAAATCCCGTGATTGTCAAAAGCGAGGGAGAAGTTGTAGCGGAAGAGGGATGTTTAAGTGTCCCCGGTATCTATAGCCAGGTCAAGCGTTCATCAAAAGTAACGGTAAAAGCACTTAACGAGAACGGAGACTTGATTGAAATCACCAAAGAAGGTTTAACTGGTCGTGCGTTGCAGCATGAGATCGATCATTTAGACGGGATTTTATTTGTTGACAGAATAGGAAGAATGGAAAGACAGATATTGTTAAATAAATTAAAAAAGAAAAAATAATAAAAAAAGGTGATAATTATGCTTAAGATTATTTTTATGGGGACAGCAGATTTTGGCGCACCGGTTTTAGAGAAACTGGCAGACAGTAAAGAAAAGAAACTTATGGTAGTTACCCAGCCAGATCGTCCTCAGGGACGCGGCAGGAAAATATTGCCCACCCCCATTAAAAAAGTCGCATCTGATAAGGGATTGGAAGTATTCCAGCCGGAAAATATTAATAATGAGGAATCCCTAAAAAGATTGAAAGGATTTAACCCGGATATTATCCTGGTAGTCGCTTATGGCCAGATTCTTTCCAGCTATATCTTAAATATTCCCAAAATAGGCTGTATAAATATCCACGGCTCCCTCCTGCCGAAATATCGGGGTGCTGCTCCCATTAACCGGGCTATTATAAATGGTGAAAAAGAGATCGGAATAACTTTTATGTTTATGAATGAGAAAGTAGATGCCGGAGATATCATCTTTCAGGAGAAGATAGACATTTTACCGGATGAGACCTGCGGGGAACTTTATTACAGGCTATCTGCTCTAAGCGCTGAGTCCTTCCCCAAACTTTTAGAAAAAATAAAAAGCGGAAAGATAGAAAGAATTCCCCAGGATATTAAACTGGTGACCTTTGCCCGAAAGATGAACAAAGAAGAAGGTAAAATAGACTGGAGCGATAAAGGAGAAAAGGTTTATAATCTAATCAGAGGAACCATTCCTTACCCCGGTGCCTTTACCTATTACAATGGCAGAAAACTGAAAATTACCCGAGTAAGATTTCTGGAAGATTATCAGGATGAAGCAGACACAAGTTCCCCCAAACCCGGAAGAGTAGTTAAAATTGAAAAAGATGCTATTTTTATCTCTACCGGGGATAAGGGTATTATAAAAATATTAAAGCTGATTCCTGCCGGCTCAAAAGAATTAACCGCGAACCAGTTTGTTAATGGCTATAAAATCAAAGCAGGAGATGTATTAGGTTAGGAGGTTTTTATGTTCTTTTTCGACAGCACTATATTTATTTTAATACCGGCCATAATTTTAACCCTTTATGCCCAATACAAGGTTAAAATAACCTATTCAAAATATTCAAAAATATTAGCCAAAAACGGGTTAAGCGGGAAGGAAACAGCTGAGGAATTATTATTGCGAAATAATTTGAGCAATATAAAGATAGAACCGATAGAAGGCCGCCTTTCTGACCACTATGACCCCAGACATAAAAAATTAGCCCTCTCCGAAGAAATATATTACGGTAAATCAATAGCTGCCCAGGGGATTGTAGCCCACGAGATCGGCCATGCCCTTCAGGATGCCAAAAACTATTTTCCGCTTTCTCTTCGCAGTAATCTGGTGCCGGTCACCAATATCGGTTCCCGTATGGCGGTCCCCCTGTTTTTAATCGGCTTTATCTTCAGTTTCCCCGCCCTGATGGATATCGGTATTATCGCCTTTTCCTTAGCAGTCCTGTTTCAGTTAGTCACTTTACCGGTTGAATTTGATGCCAGCAAGAGAGCGGTAAACCTGTTGGTCAGGGCAAATATTGTTTCGGATACAGAAGAAATTAATTCCGTTAAAAAAGTATTAAACGCCGCCGCATTAACCTATGTGGCTGCTGCCTCGGTGGCAGTCTTTCAGCTGTTACGACTTATAGTGCTGAGAAATAGAAGATAGAAAGGAATATAAAATAAATCAGGTCTATGAATAAAACAAAAGTTGATCCCATAAGAGAAACAATACTAACTATTTTAGTTAAAATTGATTCCAAACAGGGCTTTATCAATATTCTTTTAAACAAATCATTAGACAAAAATAAAATTTCCACCAGAGATGCGGCTTTTATCAATGAGATAACCTATGGGGTGGTAAGAAACCGAAATAAATTAGACTGGGCTCTATCTCAATTTTCTACTAAACCTCTATCTGAGACCCCAGTATTGATTAGAAATATATTAAGAATGGGCGTTTATCAGCTTCTATTTTTAGACAAAGTTCCTGATTATGCAGTATGTAATGAATCTGTCAAGTTAGCAAAAAAATACGGCAATCCCGGGATAGCTAAATTTGTAAATGGTGTTTTAAGAAATATTATTAGAAACAGAGAGAATATCCGCTGGCCGGATAAAGAAAAAGAGATGGCTCTCTATATTTCCACCATCTATTCACACCCCCTTTATATAGTTGAGCGCTGGTTAAAAAGATTTGGCTTTGCTGATACGGTTAAAATATGCCAGGCCAACAACAAAATACCACCTTTAGTGATTAGAACCAATACTCTAACAATATCCCGCTCCGATTTAAAGAAGATTTTAGAAAAAGAGAACATTTCGGTAAGAGAAGGGCTGTTTACCGAAGAAGCACTATATGTTAAAGGACTTCCCAATATCACCAAATTCCCCGCTTACCGGGAAGGACTATTTCAAATACAGGATGAAACATCCATACTGGTCTCTCATCTGCTCGACCCTTCACCCGGTGAATCGGTAATCGATGTCTGTAGTGCACCGGGTGGGAAGACCACACATCTTGCCCAGTTGATGGCCAACAAAGGCAGTCTCCTGGCAATGGACAGTAATGAGTTAAGATTATTAACGGTAAAAAGTAATTGCCGAAGATTAGGAATCGATATAGTAAAGACCCGGCATAATAATGGTGCTATATTAGCTGGAAAATATCTAAAAACGGCAGATAAAGTTTTAATAGATGTTCCCTGTACCGGACTGGGGGTATTAAGGAGAAAACCTGACCTGAGATGGCAAGACTATGATTCAAAAAGATTTGAAAAGTTGACTAAACTGCAAGGGGAAATACTGAACACTGCTTCTTGCTACCTGAAGATCGGGGGAAAATTAGTATATTCTACCTGCAGTACCGAGCCGGAAGAGAACGAGGAAATAGTAAGCAAATTTTTAGAGGAAAATCCTAATTTCAAGTTAGAAGATTTAAGTAAATTTATAAAAGAGCGAAAATTACCGGTCTATGAATCAGATCATTACACCCAAAATAAATTTATACAGATACTTCCCGGGTTTTCTAATTCGGATTTAGATCTGGATGGATTCTTTATGGCTAAAATGATAAGGGAAGGATAGGGTTATAAATGGATTGGATAGGAAAAATCTTTCGTTTTATCTTTAAATCATTTCTCACCACGACTTTCATAATTTTCGTAGTAATTGCCGGTGCGACCTGTGCCCTTCTGGCATTCCAAAACATGTTCGATGTTTCCGATAGCGTAGTCCCCTCGGTAATTGGTGATGAAATAAAAGTTGCCCAGGAAAAACTGTATGATGCCGGGCTAAAGATATATATTTCCGGTGAGGAATTTGACGAAAGAATCTCCCGAAATAAAATCATCTCCCAGGATCCGGCCGGCGGGGCGAAAGTAAAAAAGAACAGAGAAATTTATGTGGTAGCGAGCAAAGGGAGTAAGGTTATTGCCTTAACCATTCCTGACCTCAAAAATAAAGAGCTAAAAGAAGCCACTGCCATTATCGAAGAATACGGCCTGATTTTAAGCAGAGTCACCTATACCAATCATTTTTCCGTTCTCAAGGACGTGGTTATTGCCCAAACTCCTGAACCGGGAAATATAAAAACAAACAGCAAAGAGGTCAACCTATTAGTCAGTAAAGGACCTTACTAGTCAATATAGCGTTTAGCGTATAGTGTATAAATATAGTATCGAGTATATAGTATTGAGTATCGAGTTAAGAAGTAAGTATATAGTAAAGAAAAGGAAAGAGAATAAGAGAAAGAGAAAAAATCAGGAGCTATTTGTAGGGGCACGATGCATCGTGCCCTTGCCTTTGTCATTCTTGCGAAAACAGGTATCGAGTAGCCTGTAAGAAGTAGGGGCGTATTGCAATACGCCCTCTTATATCTTGTAACTTTAAAAAATTGGAGGAGAACCACTTGAAAAAAAATTCATTAAAATACTGGCTGGCCTGGAATAAAATAACGGACATAGGTCCAAAAAGATTTTATAAATTGCTTGAATACTTTGGTTCAGTCGATACTGCCTGGCAGGCAAAATCAGGAGAAATATCCAAAATACTAAATTTAAGCTCAAAAATATCTTCCAGGATTTTCGAAGAAAAAAACAATATTAATACCGAACAAGAATTAGATTTAATACATAAACATAAAGTCAATGTATTAACCATTGAGGATGCCCAATATCCCGAAAACCTAAAAACCATCCATTATCCTCCTCCGGTTTTATATTTTAAAGGAACTATTGCTGAAGTAGACAAAAATTCTATCTCTATCGTGGGTTCAAGAAAAGCCACATACTACGGAAAGATGGTAGCCGAAAAATTAAGCAAAGATTTAGCTTTAGCCGGATTGACCATAATCAGCGGAATGGCCCGGGGAATAGATACAGCCGCCCACAAAGGCGCACTTTTAGTAAACGGTCGGACCATTGCAGTATTGGGTTGCGGTATTGACTATATATATCCTCCTGAAAATAGAAGGTTAGCCCAGGAGATACAAGAATTAGGAGCAGTAATAAGCGAATTTCCTCTTTCTACTCTACCGGAAAGACAGAACTTCCCCCGAAGGAATCGAATTATAAGCGGATTAAGTCTGGGAACGGTGGTAGTGGAGGCAGCTGAAAAAAGCGGTGCTCTAATCACTGCCGATTTTGCCCTCGACCAGGGCAGGGAAGTATTTGCAATTCCGGGGAATATAAACTCTCCGTTATCCAAGGGTTCGCACAATTTAATAAAACAGGGAGCAAAATTAGTAAATAATTATCAGGATATCTTGGAAGAAATACACATAGCTCTTCCTCAAAAAACAGCTGAAAAAGAAATAGTTAAAGAAAATACTTCTCTAAACGAAGAAGAAAAGGTAATTTACCGGTTAATTACCAAAGAACCTGCCCAAATAGATGAAATTATTGAAGCCAGTAAACTGTCTGCTGGTAAAGTAAGCGAAATCTTACTAATCCTGGAACTAAAAGATCTAATAAAAGAAATCGAAGGTAAAAGATTTATTAAACTATAAATCCACTAATCCCATAAAAAATAACAAAACTTTATTGCTATAAATAAAATCATTTAGTATAATATAAAAGTCGGGGCGTAGCGCAGTTTGGAAGCGCACCTGAATGGGGTTCAGGGGGTCGGAGGTTCAAGTCCTCTCGCCCCGACCAGATATCTACCTAAAAGCCGCTTCTTACCACCCTTAAATAAATAGGAACACATACTATTTTTTATCTTCCGTTTGAATTAATTATTAGTATTCAGTAAGACTCCCACAAGAAATAAAGATATCACAGACAATTTTGTTGGGTTAGTGTAAACTTTTGTTGGCGGTTTTATTGACTTATTGTAAATATGTGGTATTATACCTTGTTAGATGAAATTGGGGCAGGACCCATTTTCTTAATTAATTTGAGGAGAAAATTATGACAGATAAAATTAAATTTGAGCATCTCGGCCTTTCTCAAAGGGTTTTAGATGCTGTTTACAAGAAGGGCTTTGAAGAACCATCTAGTATTCAGGCCTTAACAATCCCCGTAATGTTACGGAATGATACCAACATAATAGCACAGGCGCAGACAGGTACCGGTAAAACAGCGGCCTTCGGACTGCCTTTAATAGAGATGATAGACCCCCGGGAGAGAAGTGTACAGGCTCTTATCATTACACCTACAAGGGAGCTTGCCATACAGGTTTCCGAGGAGATCGCTTCCTTAAGGAGTAATTCCGATCTCCAGATCATTCCTATCTACGGAGGGCAATCAATCGATCAGCAACTGAGGCGCCTTAGAAAAGGAGTGCATATTGTTGTTGGTACACCCGGAAGAGTTATTGACCACATCAAAAGAAAGACACTCAATCTCAAGGATATCAAACACCTTATTCTTGATGAGGCTGATGAAATGCTTAATATGGGGTTTATTGAGGATATGGAAGAGATAATGAAACATACCAATCCCCAGAAAAGGACCCTTCTGTTTTCGGCAACCATGCCGTTAAGAATTAAGGCACTCGCGAGTAAATACATGGCGGATTATGAATTTATTACTGTCAAGAAACAACAGCTTACCACCGGCCTTACAGAGCAGATATATTATGAAGTGAAAGCTGCTGACAAATTTGAGGCATTGTGCAGAATCATTGATATTACAGAAGATTTTTACGGGCTGGTTTTCTGCAGGACAAAGAATGATGTTGATAGTGTTGTCAGCCATCTTATTGACAGAGGGTATGATGCTGATGCCATTCACGGTGATATTTCGCAGAGCCAAAGAGAAAGTACCCTGGATAAATTCAGGAAAAAGAAGATTAATATACTGGTGGCAACTGATGTGGCTGCACGTGGCATAGATGTTAGCAATTTGACTCATGTAATTAATTATGCCCTTCCACATGATCCCGAAGCATATGTGAACAGGATCGGTCGTACAGGAAGAGCAGGTAAACAGGGAACGGCTATAACCTTTATCACGCCGAGCGAATATAATAAGCTGATGTTCATTCAGCGCATAGCAAAAACCGATATAAAAAAATCAAAAGTTCCAAATGTTAAAGATATTATTGACGCAAAGAAAAAAAAGATAGATGAAGACATAGCTGCTATCAATAGCGAAGACATAGGCAATACATATTATAATTGGGCTAAAAAACTTCTGGATAATAATAATCCGACTCAGATGCTTGCTAAATTACTTAATTACAGTTTTGATGATAAACTTAACCCTGGCCTGTATAACGAAATAAAGGATTTGTCAGGTGCAAACAGAAAAATAGAGATGGAAGGCAGAACAAGGCTATTTGTGGCATTGGGTAAGAAAGATGAGATAAGTCCTAGCAAACTGGTAAAGTTTATTACCAAAAATACAGGGGTTAAGAGTTCTCTTATTGACCAGGTGGGAGTGTACAGTGACTTTTCCTTCATAACCGTACCTTTTAAAGAAGCCGAAATTATTTTAAATGTCTTTCAAAAAAAATCCGGGAATAAAAAATCATTGATAGTTAAAGCCAAAAAAAAGAAAACTAGTAATCATAAATAAGAACACAGTTCCCCAATCAGGCAAATGCCCAGGAAGCGAACATATCAATTTCCGAATACGAAGATTTTGTCTATGGGGCAGGTTATATGGATAGAAAAGACACTCCCCTTCCAACTAAGGCGTAAAAATTGTTACCAGTATCTTACAGATAAGCGAACCCCTTGCCCGGAAAATAATTGACTTCCCCTATATGTCATTCCCGCCTTCCTATATGTCATTCCCGCTTCCCTCTATGTCATTCCCGCGCAGGCGGGAATCCATCCCTCCAAAAAGTAAAGTGTGTCCCCCTTTATTCCAAAATATTTCCCCAAAAAAGAAGGATTTTTGATAAGCAATACAGTATATAGATAACAGACTGTTTTATACAAAATTATAGTTTTCTTAAATAAATTAAAAAATATCAATCTTTTTTCAATTATTTTAAATTATTTTCCCAATTGTTGCCATACAGTAGTCGTATCCGTGTGATATATATTTTAAAAAAAGAAGGATTTTACCAACCTTTTGTCGTATTAAAATAAGGTTATAGAAAAATTGAAAAAGATATAATTTTTTTGCTCTCTACTGGCGATTCAATAAATAAATATATATTCTTGAAGAGTGATAAAGAACCGTTAACTAACACACTATAACTCTATAGCTTCTAAGGAGAAATAAAATTAGGAATAACACAGGAGATGGGTTTTTAACAAATTGAAAGGAAATGGGATCAAATCTTTGTTCTTGACAGTTACTCAACTGTTTATCAAGAATTAAAATTTGAACCCGGTACTTTATAAGCTATGCAAAATATTTTTAATAATTATATCCAATCGATTTCTTCTAAATTTTCTCACGTAGAAACAAGCGAAATGGGTTACCGTGCCGATTTTGAAATTTTACTAAAAGGTATTTTTGAATCAATCAATGTTAAACGCGTAGATCATGACCCCAAAGCCAAACAGGGAAACAAACCGGATTTTATTGTAATAAATAAAGATGTGCCCCTTTTGTATATAGAAGCCAAAGACATTGGAGTATCTCTAGATAAAGTTGAAAAATCAAAACAAATGGCACGATATTTTGGTTATACAAATTTAGTTCTTACAGACTATGTAGAATTTCGATTTTACAGAAATGGCCTTTCCTATGAGGAACCAATTAAAATAGCAAGTTATAATTTAAAAAATCGAATCATTACTCCACTTTCCCAAAATTATGAGCAGGCAGCAAAAACACTGCTTGATTTTACCCAATCACAAAAGGAACCAATAAAATCAGGTAAACATCTCTCCAAGATTATGGGAGGGAAAGCGCAAAGAATCAGAGACAATATAAGACATTTTCTGCTTTCTGATTCAGCACAAAATAAAGAACTCATTCATATTTATAAGGCGATTAAGAAAATGCTGGTGCACGATCTTACCATAGATACTTTTTCGGACATGTACGCACAGACCTTGGTTTATGGATTATTTGTTGCCCGTTATTACGATGATTCACCGGATACCTTTAGTCGTCAAGAATCTCGCGATCTTGTGCCCGCATCTAACCCTTTTCTTCAGCACTTTTTTGATCACATTGCCGGCCCTAATTTCGATAAACGCTTAAGTTATATTGTTGATGAGCTTTGCCTAGTTTTCCAGCATGCCGATACAAAAAAACTTATTGAAGAATATATGGGCGATGCCGATCCGGTAATTCATTTTTATGAGGATTTTTTAAAGGAATATGATCCGGCATTACGCAAAAAAATGGGTGCATACTACACGCCCCTCCCTGTTGTAAGATTTATTATTCGTTCAGTTGATTATATTTTACAAAAAGAATTCAACCTCCCAAATGGACTTGCGGATACATCGAAACTGCCCAATAATAAACATCGCGTTCAAATTTTAGATCCTGCTGTTGGAACAGGAACATTTATCAGTGCCACCATCCGTACCATATACGAACACCTTAAAAAGCAGGGACAAGTTGGACGATGGCCATCCTATGTACATAATGACCTTTTACCGCGCTTGCACGGTTTCGAGCTAATGATGGCACCATATACTATCGCACATCTCAAACTAAGCTTGGCTTTCAAACAAACCGGATTTTGGAAATTTCATAGACGGTTAGGTATTTACCTCACCAACTCTCTTGAACAGAGTGAAGCGCAACAAAATCTTTTGTCCTTTGGCTTTGCCGAAAGTATTGCAGAGGAAGCCAGGGAAGCTGATAAAATCAAAAGCGAAACACCCATTATGGTTGTTATAGGAAATCCACCATATAGTGGAGAATCATCAAATAAAGGTGAGTATGCACTTAGGTTGATTGATAAATACAAATTTGAGGGAGATGGCAGTAAGTTAAAAGAAAAAAACTCCAAATGGTTAAATGATGATTATGTAAAATTTATCGCGTTTGCAGAAGAGTTGATTATCAAAAAAGGCGAAGGTATTTTAGCCTTTATTAACAATCACAGTTTTCTTGATAATCCGACGTTTAGAGGAATGAGAAATCATTTAATGAAAACATTTGACAATATCTATATCGTTAATTTACATGGCAATAGCAAAAGGAAAGAGAAAGCCATGGATGGTGGGAAGGATGAAAATGTGTTCAATATTCAACAAGGGGTGAGTATCAATATTTTTGTAAAAAATAAAGTAAATAAAAGTTCAGAAATTAAAATAACTGATGTTTACGGCAAAAGAGATGAAAAATTCAGTTTTCTTGATAGGAATAACATTAGTACCATTAAATGGCAGAATATAGAGCCCCAAACTCCCAACTTTCTTTTTATTAAACAAGATATAAGTAACTTGGAAGAATACAACAAGGGGTTTAAGGTAAATGAACTGCTTAAGTTGAATGGAACAGGTATTGTAACCAAAAGAGACAAATTATCGATAGATTTTGATAAAAAAGTTTTATTTGAAAGGGTAAATTATTTTGCAAATAATCCAGAAGGCGAAGTTCGTCAAAGACTGAAATTACCTTTAGATGTTCGAGATTGGAGATTCGATTGGGCTTTAAAAGATCTTTTAAGTACGGGGATTTCGGAAGAAAAAATTGAAACGATTAGCTATAGGCCATTTGATAGCAGGTATATTTACTATACCGGCAATTCAAGAGGATTTATTGGTTGGCCAGTTACTAAGGTCATGCAGCATTTTTTGGCTGAAGAAAACGTTGGATTAGCTCTGTGTAAACAATTTAAAACGGGACAAAATTATTTTCACTGTTTTATATCAAATAGAATAATCGAAAGCTCTTATGTATCAAATAGAACAAGTGAAATTACTTCGCTTTTTCCTTTATATCTCTATTCCACAGACGGTACAAAAACCCCCAACCTCAAAAAAGAAATCGTTGACGAAATAGAACAAATTGTTGACCAAGCTACGCCAGAAAACATTTTTGATTATATCTACGCCATTCTGCACTCACCAAACTATCGCAAAAAGTATAAGGAGTTTTTGAAAATTGATTTTCCTCGCGTGCCGTATCCGAAAGATACAAAAACTTTCAAAAAACTGGCCGCGATTGGAGCAGAATTGCGCTCTTTACATCTCCTCGAATCGCCAATGGTAAATCAATTCATAACAACTTATCCAATCGCTGGTTCCGATACTGTTGAGAAATTGACTTTCAAAGATGGAAAAGTATTTATCAACGCCGAGCAATACTTCGGCAATGTTCCCGAAGTAGCATGGAATTTTTATATCGGTGGTTATCAACCAGCACAGAAGTGGCTGAAAGATCGAAAGCAGCGTGTTTTGAAGAATACGGATATCGAGCACTATCAGAAAATAATTGTAGCACTAACTGAAACAGATAGAATTATGAAAGAAATAGATGGTAATATTTAATTATGAAAAAGCATTTAAATATAAATATACCATTACAAACAGAAGTTGAAAAATATCTCAAACTCTAAGATTTTCTTAAAAATTACACCTTAGAATAAATAGAAACTATTTATTAGGGATGCTCGCGGTACATTAGGCAGAAGCCTAAAAAATAAAATAAATAAGGAGAATAAAATGTCATCAAAAAAAACTTATAACTACGAAGAAGCTAAATTTATCGGAGAAAAACTTGGAATAAAATGGAATAAATTTGATGTTGAACAATTTAGAATGGGAATGGACGTTGAACTCGAGCATGGAAAAATTAATGAATTAACAAATGTAACAAATGATGATTCACTTGTAACCGGCAAAATTGCACTTGCACATCTTAATGAATTTCCTGATTATTATGATAGGTTAGAAAAGATGGAAAGCGAAGCTGAAAAATATTGGGATAGTAAAAAATAAATAAAATTATTTTGAGAAAATTAATGAGGTCATATTTACCGCATTCACATTTTCCTATTTTTGTTGAAGGAAAACAAGGGAACGGTTCTTTGTTTTAAAACCCCTTATTCCCGTTAGCAAGATAACTTTTACCGGGATGATTTTTATGCCCGGGGAAACAAAAAAAATAAGTAATAGTAAAATATAGAAGAACATAAGATGTATACGCTAGAAAAAATATTTGTAGATGATGATTATTGAAAATTTATTGATATTCTTGATATATCCGTGTGCACTCACAAATACAAACTGGGATTTTTAAATATTTAAAAGAACTTGATGGCATTTCATTGCGGTCTCTTGATATGATTATTTACAGTTTTGCCCACCTCTTTGCCTCGTTGGTACCTTTTGATCTATCATGTCATACATGATCTTTATGGTCAACTTCTTGGATTTGGCAGTACCATATCCTGAATGGGGGATGTTCTCCACTACCTTCCGTAGGTCATTGTACGGTGTAGAAACAAACAAGTTGCTGGATGGGATCTTTAGCTTAAACATTTCACGGCTATGCTGGCTAAGAAACGATATGATCGACTTTCCCGTTACATAAGGATAAGCCATGGGCATGCATGCGCTATTGACTGGATAGTATTTTATCGGATCGTGACCGGTAAAAGCGATCAGACCAGTAATCCTGTCAGCCTGTTCCGGATTGCAGCATGTCAGCACAACATGTGGATCTAAATTAGCTTTTTCCAGAGGACTGATTATTACAAACGGTTTTTGTTTTCTTTTAGTCCAAGGCCAGAATCCAGGAGGTTTGGGACCTTTTATCATCTGCCATTTCGTAACCTTCTTGGATTCAAAGCCCTTATGATATTCCGTCCACATATCTATCCCCACAGAGAGAGGGAGATTGTCAAGCCCTAAGTAAAATTTCCCACCAATACATAAGAGATTCTCTTTGGACAAATTGATTACTGCATTTTCATGCAGAACCTTTTCTAATGCCTTACAAGCAGATACTTGTATATCCATACTTCCTTCAGGATCTGGATTATCTGAAAAAGTAATGGCTATAGGACTCCATTCTAGTCCAAAAGTCTCTTTTAAATCCTTTGCTTGATCTTCGTGATTCATATTTAATACCTCCTGGTACGCTTTTGATACATAAACCTCTCTTCATCAATGCCCTAAAATAATCGAACTACTTCGTTTATGCACGACTCCAGGTAAAGTTTCGAAAATTAACCACTAATTTTCCTTGTGGTATATCTTTATAGATTCTTATGCCTATTATAACTATTTTTATTAATTCTACAAATAGTAATTTTATATATAGGGAAGTTAAAGGGGTGCTTCTTATATTGGGAAGGATTCCTTTTTATTTTTATAATATAGTGAGCAATTCAAAGTAAATCAAAGAAAATAGAACCTTATTACTCCCAAAAAGAATGGAAGAAAAGGAATAAATGTGACATTGCAAGCCCTGACCCCGGTAACAATTCTAAAATGCAAGCAATGGAATAAAATGTTATAATCAAAAAATATTGGAATCGCTTTAAAAATAGAAATTAATAAAGGATGGAACTTTTGCAGATGAAAATATTATTGCTTGATGGTTCATGCAAAGACCAGGAGTATAACGATCGCCTATTTCAGTTGGTACACCATAGCCTGCAAGCATCGGGTCATCACCTGAAGACCTATGATTTAAGTCAGTTGACCATTGCACCTTGTCTGGGTTGTTTTGGTTGTTGGTTTCAGACTCCGGGTGAGTGTGTCATTCGTGATGACGGGCGCTTGATGGCCAAAGAATGGATTCAAAGTGATGTCGTTGTCTTTTTTACACCGGTTGTTTTTGGCGGGTATTCAAGTATACTTAAAAAAGTCCTGGATCGTTTTATTCCCAATATTCTTCCTTTCTTTAGAATTCATCATAACGAAATACATCATCTGCCCAGGTATTCCCGCTATCCCGACTTGATTTTTTTGGGTACGCTGACTGAAAAAGATCAATCCTTAGAGCATACTTTTTATCAGTTGGTTGAAAGGAATGTCCTTAATATGTGTCCGGCCTATTTCAGCTCAACTGTGCTCTACGAACATCAGACAGGTGATGAAATAAAGAAGCAATTAGAAAAAGTTTTGAAAGAAGTAAAAATTATATGAAATCTCAAAGCAAAAACAAAGAAGTAACCTTGCTGGTTGGAAGTCCCAGAAAAGAAAGAAGTGCATCTGAGACTCTGGGTCTTTACCTGTGTAAGCATTTAGACCCTGTACAATTTGTCTATCAAAAAATGTACCTGCTGGATGAAGTTTATAAAAAAGATAAAAACAGAGAATGGATTCAGGATATTTTGCAATCAGATCTGATTATTCTTGTCTCTCCGTTATATGTTGATTCATTACCTTCTTTTGTTATTAAAACATTTGAGATAATTCACCAACAAGCAAAAAAAGAAAAGTCTGGAAAAAGAATAAAATTTTTAGCCATCATTAATTCAGGTTTTCCTGAATCTTCTCAGAGCCAAATAGCCCTGGATATTTGCCGGCATTTTACTCAAAAAACAGGTATGGTTTGGTTGGGAGGCTTAGCCCTTGGAAGCGGTATGTTTCTGGGGGGTAAAGATATCGATAAAATGGGATGGTTTGTTAGAAATATCAAAAAATCATTGGATGAAACCGCTGTTGCCTTGAATCAGGAGATACCGATTCCAGAATCAGCTATTGCTTTGATGCAAAAGGCTCTTTTTGGCAAAAAATTTTTTCAATGGATTGCAAATTTAGGCTTCAAACAACGGGCGAAAAAAAATGGTTTGAAAAATGAAGTTTATCATCGTCCGTATATAGAAAAAGAATAAAAATGGCAAGAAAGAAAGGAGTTAGATACTGTATTGAAAGTCAACCCCTAACTCTTCCTGCAAACCATATTTAATTTTTCATCCAATTGCTATTTACCCCGGGATTATTGAGCTGGCACAACCGCCCCTTGTTTTTTATTAAAAGATGTAGCAAAATATGTCGGTGTGCATTATACTACAGTGAGCAGAGTGATTAAAAGAATCGAGGGAGAAGATAAAAAGTGATATTTCAGAATATAATAGGGACAGATACCCATTTCCCTAAATAATTAATATTTTACTTTTAAATTAGATAAATAGAAGGTGTACTAGGTCACAGGACTTGATAAAGAATCAAAATTTGAACTCTTTCAAAAGGAGAATAAATCAAATGGAAACCAAAGTTCTAGTAGCTTATGCTTCTTCATATGGCTCTACGCAGGAGATAGCCGAGGTTATCTCGGAGACGCTTTGCAGCCAAGGGCTGGCGGTGGATCTTCAACCGATACGTAATGTACGGATACTTGAAGGATATAGTGCGGTTGTGCTGGGTGCCCCTCTCTATATGTTTCACTGGCATAAGGATGCGCTTCGTTTTTTGTCCCAGCACCGGAAAATTCTGGCAGACAATTTACCGGTAGCAATTTTCGCCGGTGGCCCTTTTGACAAAGGAGAGGAGAATGCATGGCAGGAAGTGCGCACAAAATTCGATTTGGAACTGGCGAAGTTTCCCTGGCTTACTCCGGTCTCTGTTGAGATCGTTGGCGGAAAGTTCGATCCGGCGAAGCTGCGCTTCCCCTATAATCTCATTCCCGCTCTCAAGAAGATGCCGGCAAGTGACTTGCGGGATTGGGAAGCAATTCGCGCCTGGGCAAGCAGCCTGGCCGCGCAATTTCTGCCAGATTTGCCACAATAAATTAGATGAATAGGAAAGGCGCCCAAGTCAATAATCTAGTAACTTTTAGAGAAGTGAGTTTATAGGGTGGTCTTGAAATATAACAAAGGATATGTTCTATTAAAAACATGACCAGACCATTAAAATCGAAAACAGCATGGATCCTTATATTATATTTGAAGATAAATGAGGTCAACAAATCGTGATTGACCGGAAAAAGGCAAAGAATACACATCAGGAAATTCTGGGAACTTATCGGATTCCTTTTGATCGTTCGGAAGATTTAAGAAAATAAAAGAAGTTAGTCTGATGAAGTTTTCTCAATTTTATTCATCGCTAGGGGCAAGGCAAGTCCTGCCAATAATAATAGACCTCCGGTAAATATGAAGACAGATGGCAGACTAAAGGTTATCATAATAAATGCACCGGAAATAGGACCTAAAACATTACCCAAGTAAGTGGTACTGTTTGCAACGCCAAAAACTTTCCCCCGATGTTCGGAAGGAGTTGAAAGACCGATCATCGAATTGTATTTCACTCGAAAAATTTTTGTCCGACTCTTGAAGCTTGTAAAATATTAAATTATGATACCAGATATATTTGTAAGCATTATAATGAAAACTCCACAAATGTTCTTATAAAACAAATAGACCATCGCTTAAAATTTGATCGTAATTATGATAAGCTACGACCATACTCTGATTATTGTGAAGAAATGATTATTCTTGAAAAAGATGAAATCAACTGACCATAAAGGAGGTCACACGTTGCGCTCCTCGCCCACACGGAGGTGCGGTGCTCAGCGTTTGCTATCGAAAAATTTTGCAAATAGAAAGGGATAATATGGAAACTATTTTATTTAAGGATGTTGTAAAAAAATATAAATCTATCATTGCAAACGACAACCTTTCATTTTCAGTAAATAAAGGAGAAATATTCGGTCTTCTTGGACCCAATGGCAGTGGAAAAACAACAGCTATAAAACTTCTGACCGGATTACTCTATCCGGATAGTGGCGAAATTAAAATACTTGGAAAGTCTCCAATGAAAGATTGGAAAGCCCTGAGATACTCTTTTGGTCTCGTTCCCCAGGAAACCTCATTATATCCTGATTTGAATGCTATTCAAAATCTTCAATTTGCAGCCTCATTATATATGGATGATTTAAAAAAAATAGAAGAGACTATTCATCATATTCTTGATTTAGTTGAACTTCAAAATAGAGCCAAAGATAAAATTGAAACTTATTCCGGGGGAATGAAACGTCGTCTTTCAATTGGCAGAGCACTACTGCATGATCCTGAAATAATTCTCCTTGATGAACCGACTCTTGGTGTTGATGTTCAGGGGAGCCATCGGATTTGGGAGTACATAAAAACTTTGGCTAAATCCGGAAAGACTATTTTTGTTACTACAAATGTTATGAGCGAAGCAGATTATCTTTGCAGCAAGCTATTAATTATAGATCATGGCAAAAATATTGCTCTAGGAACTCCTGATGAATTAAAAGAGAGTCTGGGAGTAAAGGAAATTACCATAAAGAAAAAACCATCTCTGGATGATGTATTCTTACATTATACAGGAAGGCCTTTAAGAGATTAAGAAGGGTATATAAATGAAACGTCTTTTATTTATGATTAAAACCTCGATCTTGGCAACTGGGTCATCATTACCATTCCATGTTATTGCCTTATTATCACCCATTCTATTTTTTCTTGTTTTTGCAGGGCAATTAGATAAAGATATCTCCTTTCCCATTAATTTCAATACAACGGACACTCCTTTTTACCAATCAATTGATAATTATAGATCTCCGGCGGGAACCCCTTATTATGAACAGGATAATAATTGCACCTTCATATTCGTGACAGAAACAGAGCCACTTAAAGTGATTAATAATAAATTGAGTGGGTCGATCAATCAAAAAATAGAAAGTATCGACAAAAATATCACCAAGAATTATAGAAACAGACTTACAGGTGCCTTATCAAATTTCTTTTACACTCAATTCCCTGAAAAAGCTATTCAGATATCTGAAACATCACTTTATGAAAAAGATCCTTCCTGGTCATCCTTTTTTGCAGCTTCAATTTTAATATTTGGAATTTTGCTTAGCGGACTACTATTTGGAACTCTCTCCTTTACAAGAGAATGGGAACTAAATTGCATTGATCTATTTAAATTATCTCCAATTAATCCTATTTATATTTTAAGCGGTAAATTTCTTGGATCATTCGTTAAATCGATTATTACAGTTATTCTTTACATCCTTTTTGTAACCCTAAAATTAAAAATGCTTATTTTTAATTCACCTGATATAATTGGAATAATTTTTCTGGCCTATTTTACTGCAATAATCATTGGAATGCTCATTGGTATAGTATTAAAGCAACCCCTTGTAGCATTTATTACTGCATTAGTTGGTTCAATGCTTCTCTGGGTATTAGGAGGAGGATTTGGAACCAGTGTAGGAATGGCAAAGGGGATTCAGATGATCATTAATATTAATCCCATCTCAAAATATGTAAAATTGGTTTTGCACAGTTGTTTTAATGGTCCTGCTTCTTTAGTAGATGTTCTTTATCCGGTCATGATATTAATCATATCGGTATTCTTTCTCTACTTAAAATATTATAAAGAGATATACAAACCACAATTTACATCAGTGAAATATTAAGGAGATAGATAATGAATTTTTTTTATCAGGAATTAAAAAAATTATTTAGACTATTCATCTCTGATCCTAAACCGATAGCTGCCGGACTAATAGCGCCATCTGCAGTATTAATTATTTTTTGTTTAATTTTTGGTAATTTTTCCTCTTTTCCTATTAGAATTCTAAATAATGATTCCGGAGATTTTGGTGAGAAATTAAGATATGAAATTATCCATCAGATATCTCCATTAGGAAATAACCCCTATTTTGAAGATATAACCAGGCAAAAAAATAAAACTCCTGTTTGCACCATAATCATCCCACCCAATTTTTCAGATGCCATTATAAATAACCATTATCCAATGATTAATATGGATATTAATAATTTTAATAGTGATTTCGCTAAAAATATTCGTTTATATTTACAGGAAGGAATTGTTTCATTCTATTCAAAATATTATTTCGAGTGGGATGTTGATGTAACAGAAGAACTCCCGAAGAATGGTCAGGTTGAATGGGTGGAAATTATTGCATCCGGATCTATCCTGTTGGCAGCTGCATTAGGCGGCATGTTTTTATATTTATATCTATTTTTCAAAGAAAAACATTATGGGACTATCTTGTTCTATTCTCTTTCTCCACGGGCACCATTCCCATCATTTTTAGCACGGATTTTTATTTGTTGGGGATTTGCAATAATAAATATAACCATCAACATCATCCTTGCCTATATTCTAACCGGGAGAAATTTTTTCACCTTTAGCCATATTGTATATCCAACCCTAAGTTTAGTGGCTCTTTTTTTTATCATGTTATCTTCTCTGGTATCCACTTATTCGAAAAAGTTTCTTACAGCTGCAATGACAACCATGTTTGGATGTATGCTGGTGTGGTTTATTTCCGGCGGAATAAATAATGCACCCATTGATAATTCATCGATAACCGGAGCAATCTCCATGTTCTTTCCCAATAGATATGCCCTCGATATAATACGAACCAAAGCATTTTATTTATCATCAGACAATGTATTAAAAAATGTTTTAATTCTAATTGGAATGGTTTTAATCATGGCACTCATATCCTATCTTGCACTCTACAAAAAGCATTATAAACCTATAACTTCCTAAAAGCTTGTGAAACCAAAGAACTAAGTTTAAAATTTCCTGTTTTAGTTATATAGGAACAGGGGACAACGGTTAATTAAATTATAAAGATTTGATTCCAATAAACCCATTGGTGTTTTGATTTGCCAAGTATTCATGTTAAAATGAGTAAAAGTATCGCATTGGCGATAGATTAATCGATTATTATTTTTAGATAGAGAGGTTCATATTATGAAAAAACAAAATAATTCAAGAAGTTTAAATAGATATTTACTTTGGAGATAAGAAAGGGGTTCAGGTCTTGAAATATAACAAAGGATATATTCCTATTGGCAACATGACCAGACCATTAAAATCAAAAATAGCCTGGATCCTTATATTATATTTGAAGATAAATGGGGTCAACAAATCGTGATTAACCGGGAAAAGGCAGAGAATACACATCAGGAAATTCTGGGAATCTATCGGATTCCTTTTGATTGTTCGGAAGATTCAAGAAAATAAAAGAAGTTAGTCTGATGAAGTTTTCTCAATTTTATTCATCGCTAGGGGTAAGGCAAGTCCTGCCAATAATAATAGACCTCCGGTAAATATGAAAACAGCTGGCAGACTAAAGGTTATCATAATAAATGCACCGGAAATAGGACCTAAAACATTACCCAAGTAAGTAGTACTGTTTGCAACGCCAAAAACTTTCCCCCGATGTTCGGAAGGAGTTGAAAGACCGATAATTGTATTGGCAATAGGAATGATTGCTCCATAAAAAAGACCCAAACCAACTCTCAACAAGATTAGCTGAGTAGTATTGGTGACAAAAGCATGGGACAAAAAGAAAAGACCTGTTCCTAAAAGACTGATGGTTAAAAGAGAATTACTCGGTTTTTTTTCAATTAACTTACCTACATTTATTGCAGAAAAAGCACTCATTAAACCGGTTATGGCATACATTAATCCGGTAAAAGTGGAAACGATTTTTGGATTTGATACGATGGTTTCCACAAACAAAGGAAAAATAGGGCTAATAATCTGGACCGATAGCTGCACTAAAAACAGTATTAAAAACATGATGAATAATTGCCCATTATTAAAAAACAAGGCAATTCTTTTTTTAAATGGAATGATCTGTTTCTTTGTGACTGAAGGTGTAAAATTTTCTTCTACCAGGAAAAAGATTAGCCATCCGGCAATAAAGAGTAAAGCAGCGGTAATTCGAAAAGAATTTCGAAAACCTAAAATATCAGCCGAAATACCCCCTAACAAAGGTCCTAAAAAGTTACCTAAAAAAAATCCGGTCTGTAATAATCCTAAACTAAATCCCATCTTTCTTGAAGGTGAACTTGCAGAAACTAAGGCAGTACAAGCAGAAATTGTGCCTGTTAAAACACCCTGTATGATGCGTATAATTAATAGTTGATAAACATTCGTTGCCAGGGCCATCATAAATACAGAGATTGCTCCTCCGAATATGGCTCGCTCAATCATGGGTTTTCGTCCCACACGATCTGCCAGAGAACCCCAGAAGGGAGATACGATAATCATCGACAGCGCTGGAGCTCCCATTAGCCAGCCTGACCAGCGGGCTGCCTGTTCTATATTGCTAATCCCTAATTCTTTTACATAAAAAGGTAGAAAGGGAATCACAAAAGTCATACCGGTAACAACGATCATTTCAGCAAAGAATACGACATAAAGATTTTTTTTCCAAATTTCCATTTTATTCCCTTAAAATTCATTAAATATGGTCTATTCATTACTATATAAGCAAATATACCTTAAAATATAAAAGAGCTATCAAAGATCTAAAGGAAGTAATGAAAGATTACTTGAAATCAATATTACGCTATTTAAAAAATTTTTTCAAGGGATATGGGACAAGAATGTGAAGGGCGATAGTGCTTTATTACATTTTATTGGTAGAAATGAAAGAAAATGAATATTCCTGGAAAAAAAATAATTGGAAATCAGTGTAAATCCTGTATATAAAACAATAAAGGAGTAAGTCACATATCTGGCAAAAAGGTGAAATAAAATAATTTTTAGGCTATAATAATATAAAAAAATAAAACAAACAGGGAAAGTGTACCAGGTCAATAATTCGGTCATTTTTAGTGGAAAATCTATAGGACCTGAGGAGTATTTTAACCGGATGATTGAGGCTTTAGATATTATTATAGATAGACCTCCTAGAGGAAAACCTCTAAAAAGAAAAAATTAAACTAAAGAAAAATAGGATATTTCCTTATTTAAATTAAGTAATTTATAAAAAAGTAGAAATCATATGATTGATATTATTGATTATAAAATTTATGGTGATGACATGCAGATTGTTGAAATTGAGTTGGATCCGGGGGAAGGCGTAAGAGCTGAAGCAGGCGCAATGATGTATATGGATGAAGGAATAGAAATGCAAACTTCTACCGGAGGAGGTTTGTTTAAGGGATTTAAACGAGCAATTACCGGAGAGTCTTTTTTTATTACATCTTTTACCTGTCAAGGAAGAGAAAAGGGTCATATTGCCTTTGGAGCTCCCTATCCCGGGAAAGTCATTCCTTTGGAGATAGGCAAACTGGGAGGAAAATTTTTATGTCAGAAAGATTCCTTTCTATGTGCTGCCCAGGGTATTGAAATTGAAGTAGCATTTACCAAAAAGATTGGCGCCGGACTTTTCGGTGGTGAGGGTTTTATCCTGCAGAGATTGGAGGGTGATGGGCTGGCTTTTGTACATGCCGGAGGTACGATTATTAAGAGAGAGCTAAAAAACAACGAAACTCTTCGTGTTGATACCGGATGTCTGGTAGCTTTCGCTCCATCTGTAGGATATGATATTCAATTTATTGGTGGATTTAAAAATGCACTTTTTGGTGGTGAAGGTATATTTTTAGCTAAGATGACTGGCCCAGGTCTTATTTATTTGCAAAGTCTTCCATTTTCGCGTCTCGCCGACAGGATTTCTGCAGCAGCTCGTTTTGGAAGAAGAGGAGAGCAAAAAGGAATTGCCGGTATCGGTGGCGATATCCTGGGAGGACTTTTAGGGGGAGATAAAAAATTCTAAAATTAATAATTTTTCAATTCTGATTCTGTTATAATTCAAATAAATATAATAGTTTGCAGATAGAGAATTCGAAGAAGAAGGAAAGAAAAAAAATAATACGAAACAGGGGTCGGTTCTTTTTTTGACAACACCACTTTGATAGGATAAGCTAATGATGGTGGTTGTCCTATGCCGAGATTAGCAAGAATAAAAAGTAAGAGTAAAATATATCACATCATGATTAGAGGTATCACTCAGCAAAATATATTTGTAGATGATGAAGATTTTAAGTATTGCATAATACCGCATTTAGTTAAAATAAAGTAGGTATTGTACCCTTCTAAAGAGCTTTTAAATCATGGTTATCTATATATCAACCGGTAATTCTGTCGTAAATTCTATAAAATAATTTTTAAGAAAGGATGGATCTTCAATATAAGAATTGAACGGATTATAGTATTTAAATAGAAAATGAATGAGAAATATTTTAGGGTTATTTAAAAAATATATTATTCGATAAGGAGATAAAAATGATAAACAAGAAGGTTATTTTTTCTATTTTATTAGTGATTCTAATGGTGGTTTTTAGTCTCTCCGGCATGGCAGCGGTGAATGTGAATAGTATTCTTCAACAGATGGAAAAAAGTTATCATCAACAGATGAGCAAGATCCAGGATTTAACTGTTGTGCAGGAAATGGAAGGTGGACTTATCTCTATGACGAGTACCCTCTACCAGAAGAAAGCAAGGGTTAAGAATCGGGAAGTTTTTAAAACACGTTCTGAAAGCAATGTCATGGGCATGAATTCCGTTGTCATTTTTGACGGTGTGTATACCTGGTCTGTTGATCCGATTAGCGGCGAAGTGAAAAAAGAGGAAAGAGAATTCGACCCTCTCAATGTCTGGAAGATGATTGATCCAGCAAAAGCTAAATACTTGGGCGAAGAAAAATATGAGGAAAAAAATACTTACAAGATTCAGCTCGATGATGCCATTTGGATGATGGGGAACGAAAATATGGCTGACTACGGAACGAATGAAGAAACAGATGTGGAAATGTATAGCATTTTTTGGATTGATAAAAAGGATTTCGTGCCTTTAAGGTCCCAAAATTTTATAAAATCAACGACCGTAGAAGATGGAAAGCAAGTGATTATGAATAACGTGATTGATGCCGTGTTCCTGGATTATCGTCGGGTTGGCTCATTGTTGCTTTCCTATAAAATGGTGGTTTCAAATCAAATGGATGTGGATGACCCAAGCCTCAGCGAGGAAGAAAAAGAAGAAGCTAAGGTATTCATGAATGCTATGGGAAAAATGGAATTTGTGGTAAAAAGTGCTGAGGTGAACGTGGGATTATCCGATGAACTTTTTGATGGAACAAAATTAGAACCTCAGGAACCGATGTTTAAAAATATGCCGGGTATGCCGCAGGGTGGTCAGGGAAATAGTGAAATGGAATCCATGAGTCAGGAAGAAATACAAGAATTAATGCAAAAAGCCATGGAGGGAATGTAAGGAAATGAAGGATTTCAGGAAATGATGGAAAATATGAAGCAGGGCAATTAACCTAAATTTCTTATTTTTATACTTTTATTTCGTCAAGGAGTACCAGGGAAGTTTCTTTTGGCAATTAATAGAGAAGTAATATAGGAATCAGGACTCCAAGCATTGCAAAGAATAATATGATACAGAGACGATAACCAGAGCACGATAGGTAAAATTTAAACGGGTCATTTTATCATATTCGTTGGGAGGAAATGCCAGGCAGGTAATCTTCCTTGATGAGAAAGACTTTGCTGATTTCCTCAGGGTCTTATGTTTTGTGGTAAAAAGATACCACTTCTTATTATATGCTTAATGTCTAAGGAGAATATAAAATGGCGGAAAAAATAAAAAATAAAAAATATGATATCAGTGAATCACAAATGATAACTGCCCTCATGGACTACAGCACAGACAGTATATATTTTAAAGATCTGAAAAGTAGATTTATTCTAATAAATAAAGCACTGGTTAAAAGATTTGGTATGAAGAGTCCGGACGAAGCAGTGGGTAAGACAGATTTTGATTTTTTCACCGAAGAACATGCAAGAGAGGCCTATGATATTGAACAAAAGATTATAAAAACTGGTATTCCTGCTATTGATATTGAGGAAAAAGAAACATGGCACGAAAAAGGGGATAGGTGGGTATCCACCATAAAAATGCCCTTTTATGATAAAAAAGGTAAGATTCTTGGCACATTTGGTATTTCAAGGGATATAACAGAAAGAAAGATGATAGAAAATAAACTGGAGGAAGAAATATCTTTCATAAACTTACTTATGGAAAGAATACCAGATTCAATTTATTTTAAAGATCTAAAAAGCAGATTTGTTCTAATAAATAAAGCATTGGCTGAAAGACTTGATATGAAAGATCCGGACGAAGCAGTGGGTAAGACAGATTTTGATTTTTTCACGGAAGAACATGCAAGACAGGCATATAATGATGAGCAAAACGTAATAAAAACGGGTACGCCTATAGTAGATATTGAGGAAAAAGAAACATGGATAGAAAAAGGGGATAGGTGGGTATCCACCATAAAAATGCCTTATTATGATAAAAATGGTAAGATTCTTGGCACATTTGGTATTTCAAGGGATATAACAGAAAGAAAGATGATAGAAAAAGAATTAGAAAAAGAAATATCTTTAGTGGACGTACTTATGAAAGAAATACCTGATTCAATTTATTTTAAGGATTTGAAAAGCAGATGTATCAGGATCAATAAAGCTTGTGCAGAAAAATACAGAATAAATAACCCGGACGAGGCAGTGGGTAAGACAGATTTTGATTTTTTCACGGAAGAACATGCAAGACAGGCGTATGATGTTGAACAAAAAATTATAAAAACTGGTATTCCTGCCATTGATATTGAAGAAAAAGAAACCTATGAAGATAGTGAAGACAGGTGGATATCAACAACAAAAATGCCCTTTTATGATGAAAAAGGTAAGATTATTGGCACATTTGGCATTTCAAGGGATATAACAGATAGGAAGAAGGCAGAAGAAAAAATAGAATACCTATCCTTTCATGATGGGCTTACAGGACTTTACAATAGAGCATATTTTGATGAAGAGTTGAATAGACTCGACACAGAAAGACAGCTTCCTGTAACTATAGTCATGGGAGATGTAAATGGGCTTAAATTAATAAATGATGTATATGGCCACTCCAGGGGAGACGTGCTCCTTAGAAAGATAGCGGACATATTAAAAGAAAGCTTTAGAAAAGAAGATATTACTTCAAGGTGGGGAGGAGATGAATTTATATCCATACTTCCCAAGACCAGTGTAAAAGATGCAGAAAGCATTATAAAGAGAATTAAAGAATTATGTGAAGAAAAAAGTACAACCGAGATGCCTCTAAGCATTTCACTTGGGGCTTCAATAAAGAAGTCTTCATCAGAAAATATAGATGATATATTAAAAGAAGCTGAAGATAAGATGTATAAGAGTAAAATAGTGGAGAGTGTGACTGCTCAGGAAAGTCTTTTACAGTCTCTTAGAGTAATTTTAAAAAAAGGAGATTATAGAACCGAGACGCGTATTAAAAAAATGGATGATTATGCCGTCCTTATAGGAAAAAGGCTGAATCTTTCTAGTATAAAGCTTGAAGAACTGAAACTATTTATGAATTTTCAAAATATAGGAAAATTGGCACTTGCCGATGAAATAATGGCAAAAAAAGGAAGGCTGACCGCAGAAGAGTGGAAAATAGTAAAAGAAATTCCCGAGGTAGGATACCGTATTGCAGAATCATCCACAAAGCTTAAGCCCATAGCGGAGTCTATACTCTCTCATCACGAATGGTATAATGGTCAGGGATATCCAAGAGGTATAAAGGGTGAGGAGATTCCGGTATTGTCCAGGATATCACTGCTTGTTACTTCTTATGATGCTATGACCAGCGATAGACCATATAGAAATAAGATGACAAGTAGTGAAGCAAAAAAGGAAATAAAAAAATATTCCGGAGTCCAGTTTGACCCCAAAGTAGTAGATGCCTTTTTTGAATTATTAGAAGAGGAGAAATAAATTGTTTGTGTTTATTGTCGGTTCATCAGCCAAAGATTCTTTTAAATCTATGCTTGCTGTGGGGTAATCAGTCCCTGCCAACATCGATTACACCATAATTTTTTCTACTCCAGCAGAGGCATGTTCGTGCATCACTCTTTTCTGGTAGGAAACAATCCCTGAAATTACGATAACTAAAGTGATTAAAACCATAATGCCTAATACGGTCAATCCACTTCGTGTTTTGCGCTTCAGAATACTTTTTATGGCATAATCGAACATACTCTGACACCTCCCCAAATTAATCTAATTTCTTCTTGTTTAAAGCCAAATTATTCGCCATTTTTTTCACCTACGACCAATTTCATATAACCTCTCGAGAGTACAAGAAGCTGCCCGACTAACGGGAGGGCAATCTGGGTGGAGCACGAGGTGCAAAGGCAGGTATCCGCTGTTAGATGACCTGTTTTGCGTTCTATTATGTTTGGTCACTATATTTCCACCATGCTATTGACAATATGTAGCCTGCAAAAGAAGTAAAAATCAATGAAAGATAACTCCATTCGTTTAATCGACTTTTTAACACATCACCAGCAACACCACAATATATTGAAGGAATTGACCAGGGGAAATAATAGCCCCAGCCCACAATAGGGATAAGCTGTGCAAAAATCAATGTTAACACTAGAAAACCTAAAGGCGCTAAAAACCCCTTACTCCATAAAGCAAAAAAGGTAATGAGTGTTCCCAGTGCCATGGTTAATAAGGCGGTAATTAAATAAGTTATAATATTTTCAAAGATAATACTGTATTCCCATCCAGGCAGTTTTAATATTCCCGCAATTATAAATCCTAAAACTAAGATGAAAACTGTCAGACAAAGACACCAGATAAAGTAAACAATGAATTTTGCATTTAATATATGCGTGCGGGAAATCGGTAATGATAGTAAATCCCTGTAAGTACGATCTACATATTCTCTACCGAATATATAACTGGCTACAAATCCAAAAACAATGACTCCACCAATTGCCATAACCTGCGATAACATTGAAAAATAAGCGCCCCAGCCTACTAAGGTCGATAGTATAGAGATCTTGGTGCTTATAATCCCTGATTTAGGGACAAGTTCTGGATTTTGTAATAAAAACATTAAAAGCCCTCCAAAAATAGGACCTAAAGAAAAGGCAATAAAAGTAATCCAAATCATGTTTAAATGCTTGAGTTTAAGACACTCTGATAAAAATGCCCTTTTTAGTTCATTCATACTTTATGCCTCCTCGGTATTGATTGTTCTTATGAAAAAGGATTCAAGATCCTCTTCAAAGACAGATAGTGTTCGTGGTGTTAAACCTGCTGCTACCAACCATTCACAAATGGTTTCTGGCTTATTTATTACACTTGGGTCATATATTTCAATCATATTTTTTTGGTTAATATTTGAAGATATGTTCTTGCTCTTTAGAAATTCTAAAGCCTTTGAATTATTCCCGGTTTCTATTATTAACTTTTTTATTACCTGGTCTTTTAATTTCTCAGATTTCAACTCTTTTATGAGCCTTCCTTTATGAATAATACCGATTTTAGTCACTAACTTTGAAAGCTCACCTAAAATATGACTTGAGATAAAAATAGTAGTTCCATTTCTTGAAAGCTCTTTAAGCATTTCTCGAATCTCTATTATTCCTGCGGGTCCAGTCCACTCATAGGTTCATCTAAAAGAAGTAGTTTAGGCCTATGCATTAATACTTTTGCCAGTCCAAGTCGTTGTAAATTACCTAACGATAGATGTTTAGCTTTAGCATTATGATAGCCTTTAAGTTTTAATCTATCAATAACATTATCAATTAAGTTTTTATCTATTAATTTCCTTAAATTAAAAAATACTTCAAGATTTTCTCTAACAGAGAGGTTAGGATATGAATCCGTGGACTCTACCATATACCCCACATCATTCCAGTGAGCAAAATTTTTCCTTATATCTTTGCCAAATAGCTTAACAGTCCCTTGATTTGTTTTCGGTTTAATCATTCCAAGTAACAACCTAATTGTGGTGGTTTTCCCTGCGCCATTTAAACCTACAAAGCCATATATTTCTCCGGATTCTACTTCAAGGGAAATATTATTGACAGCAATTAAATCCTTAAATTTTTTTGTCAAATTATATGCTTAAATTGTTTTCATTTTTTTCTTCCTCATTTCCAAACATATCGCTTAACTACCAAGAAGGCATTTTTATATTTGATTCTTGATGCTCTAGTCATAAATAAAGGATAGCTTAAAAGGGGATTAACTGTCAAGTAAGAAGGGGGTCTAGATCTTGAAATATAACGAAAGATATGTTATCTTGGCAACATGACCAGACCATTACGGATAGAATTTAAAGGAGCAGTTTATCATATCACTTCCAGAGGAAACGCCAGGAAGGCGATCTTCCTTGAAGAGAAAGACTTCGCTGATTTCCTCAGCGTCTTATGTTCTGTGGTAAAAAGATATCACTTCATATTGCATACCTATTGTATGATGAATAACCATTATCATCTGCTTATTGAAACCCCTTATGCTAACTTATCAAGAGGGATTATTTATAGATATAACTATGGAATTTATTATAGCTTTGAGGCCTTAAATGAAATTTTTGAACCTAAAGACAAGAAGTCAAGAGATCAAGGAATGTATGAGGCTCACCTACAGTACGGCTATACCTTAAAAGATATAGCAGAATATATCGGTGTGCATTATACTACAGTGAGCAAAGTGATTAAAAGAATAGAGGGGGAAGAGGAAAAGTGATATTTCAAGACCATAATATTTCTAGAACCCCTTAATTTTAATCTATAGAGGAGTATTATAGATGAAGCAGTATAAAGATATTACTTCCAGGGAAAATTCAATATATAAGTTGGTAAGAGCTTTAAGTCAAAAAAAAAGTTCGTGAAAACAGTGGATTATTTCTCATAGAAGGCACCAGACTTGTTGAGGAAGCTAATAGCGGAGGAATAAAAATAAAATACCTTATTATTAATGAAACAGCAGAAAATGTGCCAAAAATTAATCAAGATTGTCAGGTTTTAAGGCTGCCCAATAATCTATTTAAGAAGGTTTCAGATACAGTTAGCTCTCAAGGAATAATAGCGGTAGCTGAACAAATAGAAATATCATTGGCAGATATAATTCTTGGAGCAAATCCTTTGGTAGTTGTTTTGAATGGCCTGCAGGATCCTGGAAATCTTGGGACGATCATAAGAACCAGCGCTGCAGCAGGTGCTACTGCGGTATTATTAACTGAAGGAACTGTAGATTTATATAACCCAAAAGTTGTTAGGTCTACAATGGGTTCCCTGTTTCAGGTGCCTATTGTAAGTGGTCTTGATGATAATGAGGCAGTCAAATGGTTGAACTATAACTCTATAAATATTATGGTGGCAGATTTAGATAGCGAAGAATATTACTATTCCGCTAACCTCAAAGATTCTTTCGCTTTGGTAATCGGAAACGAAAATAGAGGAGCAAATGATATATGGAGGAAAGCGGCTTATAAAAAGATAAAAATTCCTATCTTAGGATCCACTGAATCCTTAAATGCATCAGTAGCTGCTGGAATAATTCTATATGATGCAGTTCGTCAAAGATTGGGATAAGACACAGGGGGAAATATGAGTTATATTGTGCAAACACATTAGAAATAATATTAAAATTTATAAATGGGGAGCACGAAGAGATGAACACAAGAAAAGTTGATACAGAGTTTATTAGAAAATCGTTTAACACAGAAAAGACAGTATCAGATTATACAAGAGCAGTTAAGGAAATTGGGCTATGGGAATCTGAGAAGATGATGATTAAAAAATATTTTAATCCGAAAGACCGAATTTTAGATATTGGATGTGGTGCAGGGAGAACAACCATAGGATTCTATGAGCTTGGTTATCATTTAGTAGAAGGATTGGATTTATCGGAAGCTATGATAATACAAGCCAGAAGAATCAGTGAGGAATTGAATTATAACATAAATTTTATTGTGGGAGATGCGGCTTGTTTAGATTATAATGATGAAACTTTTGAGGCAGCTTTATTTTCCTTTAATGGGATAATGCAGATACCGGGAAGAGAAAATCGGATAAAAGTGTTAAAAGAAATAAAGCGTATATTGAAACCTAAGGGATATTTCTTGTTTACTACCCATGAAAGGGTCAGCAACAAAGAGTATGAATCATTTTGGAAAGAGGAGAAGAGAAGGTGGGCATTGCATTTACAAGACAAAAGGTTACACGAATTTGGGGATAAGGTCATTAAAATGGAAGAGAGAGACATTTTTCTTCATTTTCCCACCAGGGAAGAAGTAATTTCAAGTTTGGAAGAAGCAGGATTTATCTTAATAGAGGGAGTATTGCGTTCTAAATTGTGTGAAGAGTCAGAAGAAGTAAAGAGGTTTTCAACGGATTGCTTGCTGTGGCTGATTCAAAAGCCTTAGAAGCAGAGAAGAAATTGCAAAGAGACATTCTTTCGTTATATTATAGTTTAAATAAGGATTTGAGATATTATTTAAGGAGGTAAAAGATGGACAAAAGAATAAAAAAACATGCAGAGGTGCTCTTAAAGTATTCACTTGATCTAAAAAAGGGAGAAAAAATAATAATTGTGGGTGATGTAGCTACCTTGCCTTTAATTAAAGAAAGTTATCGCCTGGCAGTTGAGCTGGGAGCCCTTCCTCAGGCAATAATAAACAGTGAAGAGTTGAAAGAGATATTATTAAAAGGCGGCAGTGAGGAACAGATAAAGTATGTGCCTGATAGCGTAAAGAAAGCTTTTGAAACAACAGATGTGCTGTTATCCTTTTTTGGCGGGACCAATACCAGAATGTTTAGCAATGTAAATCCTGAAAAATTGAAATTATCAGCTCAAGGTTCAAGCGAAATTACCAGGATATTCTTTGAAAGAACAGCCAAAAAAGAGCTAAGATGGTGTGGTACAATGTTCCCCAATCAGGCAAATGCCCAGGAAGCGAACATGTCAATTTCAGAATATGAGGATTTTGTTTATGGGGCAGGTTATATCGATAGCAAAGACCCGATAGCAGAATGGAAAGAAATAGAGAAAAAGCAGGAAGGTATTTGTAAAATATTAAGTGGCAAAAAATATCTCAGAATAGTTTCCAGAGATACTGATTTAAAAATGTCCATTGAAGGCAGAAAATGGGTAAACTGCTGCGGAAAAGCGAATTTCCCCGATGGTGAAGTTTTTACCGGACCGGTAGAAGATAGTGTAGATGGCCATATCAGGTTCAGTTTTCCCGGTATATACGGGGGGAGAGAAATCGAGAATATTCAATTGGCCTTTGAGAGAGGGAAGGTAGTAAAGGCGACGGCAGCCAAGGGCCAGGAGCTGTTAGAAAAACTCCTGGAGACGGATAAGGAAGCAAGATATGTAGGAGAGATTGCCGCAGGTACAAATTATAGTATAGAGAAATTTACCAAGCATATGCTCTTTGACGAGAAGATTGGAGGGACAGTTCATCTGGCAATCGGAAGGTCTATACCTGAATCGTTAGGGAAAAATCAATCAGCCATACACTGGGACATGCTCTGTGATATGAAAAAGGGAGGTGAAATTTACGCGGATGGCGAGCTGGTTTATAAGGATGGTAAGTTTTTAATATAGAGTACACGCCTTTCTTATTAATTAAGCGGTTAATTTGTGTGGCAGGGGATGATTCTTTGTCACACTAATTGAAGTATTGTATAAAATATTATAGTGTGGCAAAGGACAGTTGCCCATTGTCACCATAAAAAAAAGGAGGATTTTATGGAAGAGAAAATTATTTTTAATAAAAAGAAAATCTTTATTTTAGGTTTTGGTTTTTTTGGGATATCTATCATTTGGGCAATGTACAATGCGTATGTTCCAATTTTTTTAAAGTATTTTAAATTAAGCTCTTTTGTTATTGGAATCATAATGACTGTTGATAATATCTTTGCCATCCTTCTTCTCCCTTTTTTAGGGGCGTTAAGTGACAGAACCAGAACACGGTTAGGTAGAAGGAGACCTTATATATTAGCCGGTGCTCCCCTTGCTATGTTATTTTTCTTCTTAATTCCTTATGCCAGGCTATATGAAAATTTAGCTTTAATAATGTTTACTGTTATCCTGATGAATTTAGCGATGGCTCTTTTTAGGACGCCGGTAGTTGCTTTAATGCCGGATATTACCCCTTCACATTTCAGGAGCCAGGCAAACGGAATTATTAATTTTATGGGAGGTTTGGGAGCACTGTTAGTTTTTTTTGCGGGGAAACCTCTTTATGATAGCAATATTACCTATCCTTTCATTGCGGGTGGGTTATTAATGTTGCTGGCTAGTTTAATAGTGGTATTTACCATTAAAGAAGATAGATCTTTTATTGAAGAGGAAGACAGGGAAGGTAAAAAACCAGCAATCTCTTTCCGGGAATCGCTCTCTGCCTTTTATGAAAACATTAAAGATATTTTTTCAGGGGACAGAAGTCTGCTTTTTATCCTTCTTTCTATATTTTTTTGGTTTGTTGGTTTTAACAGTATCGAAACATTCTTTACCAGCTATGCTAAATTTTATTTGGGGATAAAGGAAAGTACCGGCGCACTCGTATTGGGAGTGTTTTCCTTATCATTTATGGTAAGTGCTCTGGTAACCGGATATATTGGGGCGAAAAGAGGTAGGAATAAAACAATAAGGGCAGGACTTTTAATTATTACCGTAATAATGATTACCAGCATGTTGTTCCGAAATTTTATTTATATCGCGATACTCTTTCTGATAGGTGGATTTGGTTGGGCTTTGATTAATGTTAATTCCCTTCCTATGGTAGTGGATATGACTACCTTAAAGAAGGTAGGAGGATATACCGGACTTTATTACTTTTTTTCTCAGGCGGCCAATATTATTGCTCCTCCTCTTTCGGGAATATCTATTGATCTGTTCGGTTATCCTTCTCTTATGGTCTTTGCTTCTTTCTTCTTTATACTTTCTTTTATAACCATGCATTTTGTTAAAAGAGGGGAAATTGTAGAAGAAAAGGGGTAAAGGGTTAAATTTGTCATTTTCAATATAACAGAGGACTGTGACAGGGGGCAGTTCTTTAGCAGCAGGTTATTGCAATGATTTTATCATGTTTTAAAAAATTGTTAAAGGTTGCCCTGGCTTAAATAAAAAAGTAAGAGGGAGCAATGAAAAAACTAATTGTTATTTTTACTTTAATATGTCTCTTTTTTTGTTTTATGGGAATCTTGTGTGCCTCTGCTGACCACGGATCTGTCTCAGTAGGGCCGGTTACGGAAGAAAAGAAGGTGGCTTTTGTAGCTGGTTTTGAATTTGCTGATGTGTAATGGATAATTGATGTGGATAAAACGCCGGGACCAAATCTTTTCTCTAGTAAAATAGAAAACATCTGGAAAGATGAATTAAGTCAATTACATTTTAAGATGACAAAAGCTAAGAATAGGAATAGATGGAATTGCGTAGAAATCCATTCTGTAAAAGAGGGGTGGGGTTATGGAAGATATGAGTTTGATATTGAAGTGGTTAGTGATGGCAGAATTGACGAAAATGTGGTGATAGGCCCGTTTATTTATGATGGGGAAGCCCACGAGGTATTTCATCGAGAGATATGATTTTGAATTTTCCCGGTGGGGAGACCCCAAAAATGTTAATTCTCAATTTGTAATACAAAATAATCCCAGGAGTATCGAACGATTTGATATTCTGTTGGAAAATACCGAAGCAAAAATTAGTTTTGACTGGCAGAAAGAAAAGGTAATTTTCCAGTATCAATGCGCTGATAAAGAGGAAAATATAATACTTCCAAAAAGCGGGGAAAGTTGTAAGCCTTGGGTACCCGGCAAGGAGAAGGTGTACATAAACCTTTGGCTTTATAATAGCAGACTTTGTTAGTGTAAACTTTAGTGGGGTAGTTAGAGGAAGATTAGAGAAAAAAAATAGTCACAATAGTAACTTTCTTTCTTGGTGAATAATACTATGAGCCATAGAGGAAAGATTGCCAAAGAGAAATAAAAAGGTGTAGACCCTGCTAAGTAAAAAACTACTGAACAGGGCAGGCTTACCTATATATACAGAACCCTTTTTAACAAAGGAGGTAAGCTACACCCATGGATACTATAACAATAACTTTCCCTGAGGTCAAGGTTAAAATACCCATTAAAGGTCTAACCTTTAATATCTTGGAGGATATGCTCTTTGAAATATTACAGAATATTGCCCGTAAGGTATTTGAAAAAGCCATTACCGATATAGATGATACCTTGCGTAATAAGAGAGAAAGAGGAAAACTAAAGAACACCGGTAAAAGGGAAAAATACTTTCTCACCCGTTTTGGTGATATCCTCTATTCTCGCACCCGTTATAAAGACAAGGAAAACAAAAGCCATTATCTCTTAGACGAGGCCTTAAGTATAGTTAAAAACCAACGCATCAGTCTATCTCGAGCCAGGATAGAATGTTTTCTTTCCGGTTTTTCCTCCTATCGGGAGGTAGTAGAGGGGATAAGACTCCTAATCAGTGGCCCCCGCTGCCATGAGGCCATAAGACAATCAGTATTAAAAGAGGGCAAATTAATCATAGAAAACCAGGAGAAAAAGTTAAGACAGATAGAGAACTTAAATTACCCGGATAAAGAAGCCTCCGATACTGCCTACCTGGAAGCAGATGCTACCTATATTAGTTTACAGCATAAGGATAAGAAGAAAAAAGAAAAGATGGAAGTAAAACTGGGTGTGGGCTATACCGGAAAAGAAGCCCGCTATTCTACTGGTAAATCTAAAAGACTAACCGAGAAATTCACCTTTATCGGTACAGGGAAAGGCTTTATGGAAAAATTAAGTCTTTTAGCAGAAGAAAGACTCTCCCTCTCTAAAGCAAAAAAGGTCATCTTCGGCGGAGACGGAGATTCCTGGATCACCTCCGGGATCAAAGATTATTTTTCTTTTGCCACTTATATTCTCTGTCTCTACCATCTTTACAAGAAATTTAAAGAATGTCTGCCAAAGAGGAAAGAGGAACAGAGGGTAATAAAAGACCTGCTGTTATCTAATCAGATAGATAAGGGTTTATCTGTAATAGACCAGCTAATTAGAAATCCCTATGACCTTAAGGATAAAGACAATCTAGTAAAACTGTATACCTACATATCCCGTAACCGTCAAGGGATTACCAATCAGTTTATACTAAAAGATAAAGGGATAGAAAGGGCAGGAGCGATAGAATCAAACATAAATAAAGTGATAGCCTCCCGCTTTAAAAAGAGGGGGATGAGCTGGAGTAAACCGGGAGCCCTGGCTCTCCTAAAGATAAAAGAGACTATCATAAATGGAGAGTGGGATAAGTGGTGGGAAACAGAAAGAGAACGAAATATTAAAGTAGGCAAATACCAACCACCTTTACCTGCTTCTTGCTTTAAAAAAGAGGCAGA
>Ga0315546_1000076_pt1 | contig 71645 bp, 63 predicted proteins | sample SalMarSW160170MG_FD_203833 | JGI IMG/M metagenome (GOLD analysis project Ga0315546, IMG submission 203833) | Salt marsh sediment microbial communities from the Plum Island Ecosystem LTER, Massachusetts, United States - Salt Marsh Sediment SW1601-170 ...
CAGACCCCGGAAGCCACAAATGCTCCTCTGGCCATATAGTTTATTCTTGCATAAAGAAGGTTATTTGACTATCCTCATCTTTCAGATTATTCTATAGTTACAGAATGTTTTTTTAATTATAGACCCCCTTAGACAGAAGGCTGGCTCGGGTTACGGCTTTAGTGCCAAATTTTTCTCTAATTTTATCTAAAGACTGAGTAAGTTGTTCTAATTTATCCTCTTTGTCTCTTAAAAATTTTAATTGCCCTCTTTTATTTCCCGAGGCAAGATTGGAGAGTTTTATCCCCAAAAGTCTAACCCCATCTTTTTTATATCTTACTTTGTCCAGGAGTTCTACAACGGTTTTAAAGATGATATCATCAAGATGGGTAGGATTTTCTAAGGTCTTTGACTTATTGAAGGTAATAAAATTGTGAAATCTTATTTTCAAAGTAATAGTCCGGCCTTTATAGCCTTTTTTCCGGGCAGTATAGCCCACCAGTTGGGAAATTTTTAATAGTTCTTTTATTAGAATTGCCTTTTCGGTTATATTGGTGCTGAAAGTTGTTTCTTTGCCAATAGATTTTGCTGTTGATGGAGGAGTAACCGGACTTTCATCTATTCCTTGAGCCAGAAGTTTTATCTTTTTCCCGTTTTTTCCCATAAGATTCTCCAATATAGAATCAGGCATTTTAGCTAATTGTTCTACCTGATAAATACCAGATTTTTTTAGTAGTTCTTCTGTCTTTTTCCCTATACCCCAGAGGGAAGATACAGGGAGGGGATAGAGAGTTTTTTGAATATCTTTTGAAGGGATAATGGAAAAACCATCCGGCTTCCCCAGGTTGGTGGCTATCTTAGCTAAAAATTTATTCTCTGCTATTCCCACCGAGACTTTGAGTCCTAATTCTTGATAAACTCTTTTTTTAATCTTTCTGCCGATGATTTCGCTTGAACCAAAGAGTGATTCACATCCTGATACATCTAAAAAAAGTTCATCTATGCTCAACGGTTCTATCAGAGGAGTGTAATTGCTGCAAATTTGAAAGAATTTTTTAGATGCTTCTAAGTATTTGTTCATTTGGGAAGGGATAAAAATTCCCTCATGGCATCTTTGGCGGGCCTCCCAGATAGGCATACCGGCATGAACACCGTATTTACGGGCTTCATAGGAAGCAGCACAGACCACTCCCCGATTTGAATTACCTTTTCCGCCGCTACCGCTTATTCCTCCTACAATAAGAGCTTTGCCTCGGTAGGCCGGATTATCTCTTTGCTCTACTGAGGCAAAGAAGGCATCAAGGTCCAGATGAATTATGGATAGACGATTGATGTCAGTCATTATTTTTTATATCCTTTCTGGTGTAATTAATTTATCAGGTAATAGTACACAGCGTATAGCGTACAGCGGGTAGCGTATAGTTTATTAAGCTAAAAACTTAAAGCTAAAAGCGAAAAACCATAATTCAAAATTCAAAACTTTAAAATCTACCAATCTACCAGTTACCCGATTAGCCAATCTGCCGATTAAGAAAGTATAAAAGGTTTACTGTATTTTGTAGGGGTCGGATTTATCCGACCCGCATCGTTTTTTGACAGGCGAGCCTGTCCTCGTGAAAACGGCGAGACGCCTGTCCTACGGTTTTACCATTTCCCCCTCTCCCTTCAGGGGAGAGGGAAGAGAAAAACGGGTTCGATGAATCGAACCCCTACCTTAAGAGGTAGACAGGCGAGACGCCTGTCCTACGTAATTAAAATAAATCATTATTGAAAGAGAGGGCGTATGCAATACGCCCCTACTTTTTTCAAACTTGAAACCCGAAATTTGTCACTTATTACTTATTACTCATTACTGTATTTTTCTATACGCTCTACGCTCTACGCTAGTTTCACGAGATACGAGATACGAGTTAATATTCACAATTTTCCGGGCGATTATTTTAGAATCATCACTGTTTTTACTTAAAACCCCTTCTATCAAAAGAGGCGCTTCTTTGCGAAAGAGGTTGGAATATTTTTGATAGACAGCCGGAAAAGCAATTACTTCAAAAAAACCTGCTTCATCTTCCAGGAGCAAGAAAGCCATAACTTGTTTTTGCCTGGTAAATTGTCTTCTTGCCTGGATTAGCACTCCCCTTATCAAGATTGTTTTTTGATAAAAATAATTTAACAGTTGGTTGGAATTCTTAATTGGCAAATGTGCTAATATTTTATCATATTTATTCAAGGGATAGTTACTTATATATAAGCCGAGTATTTCTTTTTCTAAATTCATTTGGAAAGATTTAGAAAAATGATAAGCAGGGATTGAGTCAGAGGCAATAAGTTCGGTATTCCATAATTTCCTCTCTTCGGATATTTTATTTTGAGCCCCGCCCTTTGTTTTTTTCCTAACTTCCTTTAAAGTAATAGGTAGCAGGGTTAATAATGCCGAACGGGGATAAGCGGTAAAGTCAAAAGCTCCTATCTTAATTAAATTTTCTATTAATGGCTGATTAATTCTTAAAGGCGTAGTTTTGTAACAGAAATCATACAGGGAATTAAATCTTTTGCATTTTTCCCTGAGAGATAGAATGGATTTTAAATATTTTTCTCCCATACCTTTTATCTTACCCAGTCCCACTCGAATAGCTCCTCCTTCTACGGTAAAACCAGCTCCACTCTTATTTATATCGGGAAGGAACACTTTAACCTTGAAACGCCGAGCTTCCTGAATATAGCGGTCAGGAGAATAATAACCCATACCGTAGGTGAGCATGGAAGCCAGGTAGAAAGCGGGGTAATGTACTTTGAGATAACAGGTTACAAAAGAGATTAGAGCATAGGAGGCGCTGTGAGCTTTATTAAAACCGTAATGGGCAAATTTGGAAATTAGATTAAAAATCTTTTCTGCCTCTTCTTTGGTGTTCCCTTGATTTATGGCTTTTTTAAGGAAATTATCTCTCTGTTTTTCCATTTCTACCGGTGAACGGGAGCTGATGGCTCGACGAAAGAGGTCGGCTTCTCCCAGGCTAAGGCAGGCAAAAGCAGAAACTACCTGCATGACCTGTTCCTGATAAAGGATAACTCCATAAGTGTCTTTTAAAATTAGTTTTAGTTTGGGGTGTAGATAGTCTATCTTCTCTTCTCCCCGTTTCCTTTTAAGATAATGTTCGGTCATCCCGCTATCTAAGGGGCCCGGTCGGTATAAAGATAGAGCAGCGATCACATCGTTTAAATGGGAAGGGGAAAGCCTCCTTAGAAGAGAGGACATCCCTGAGCTTTCCAGCTGGAAGACTCCCAGAGTTTTGCCTTTCTGCAGAGCAGAGAAGGTGGCTTTATCATCAATGGGAATCTTGCTAAGGTTGATATTTATATTTTCTTCTTTTAGCATTTCTAAGGTTTTTTTAATTATGGTGAGACTGCGGGAGCCCAGAATATCCATTTTCAACAGGCCTAAATCTTTGATGGATTCTTTTTCATATTGGCTGACTATCTCTCCCTGGTTAGTTAGTTCCAGAGGGACTACTTCTGAAAGCGGCCTATCTGAGATTATCATTGAAGAGGCGTGTACGGAGAGATGCCGGGGTTTTCCTTCTATGGTTTGAGCAAAAGAGAATAATGATTTAAGAGGTTCTTGGTCTTGGGGAAGCTTTTGTAGTTCAGGTAATTTTTTTAAAGAAGCCTTAATTACTCCGGGTGAGGAAAATATAGGCATAAGTTGGGCAATTTTATTTATCTCCCGAGGAAGGAAGCCCAGTGCTCTTCCTGTGTCTCGGATGGCTGAGCGAGCAGCATAAGTGGAGATAGTGCTGACATGAGTTACCCGATTATGCCCAAATTTCTTAAAGATATAAGAGATTACTTTTTCTCTCCCCAGCTGGCCGAAATCTATATCTATATCCGGAAAGTCTATTCTTTCCGGGTTAAGAAATCTTTCGAAAAAGAGTTGGTATTTTAAAGGGTCTACTTCGGTTATATTAAGAAGATAAGAGACTAAACTCCCAGCTGAAGAACCTTTCCCCGGACCGACCGGGATGTTGTTTTGTTTAGCAAAGCGGACTATATCCTGAACGATTAGAAAATATCCGGCAAAACCCATCTGGTTGATTATTTTTAATTCATATTGCAGGCGATTTATAACTTCTGGGGAGGGGGCGGGATAATATTTTTTAAGCCCTTTTAAGCAAAGTTTTTTTAAATAATCCTGGGCAGAATAGGAAGGGGGCAGGGGATAAGCAGGGAGATGAATTTTGCCTAAATTAAGTTTTAAGTTGCATTTTTCAGCAATTTCAATTGAGTTTTTAAGGGCTTGAGGCACCCGGGAAAATATTTTCTCCATCTCTGAGGGAGATTTAAAATAATATTCATCAGTTTCAAGTTTTTGATGATAGAATCTTTCTTTTGTCCCTAAATTGGCAGTCTTATTTAATAAACCTTGAGAGGAGGCCTGATTTTTTTTTAAGTAATGGACATTATTAGTTGCTACTAGAGGGATATTTAGCCTTCGTCCTATTTCTATTAATTGGGAATTAATTTCTTTTTCTTTACTAAGACCATGAAAGGATAATTCTAAATAAAAGTTTTCTTTACCGAATACCTGTTGATACCAATGAGCGGCCTCTTCAGCTTGCTCATTCTTCCTTTGTAAAAGGAGAAGAGGTATTTCTCCTTTATTGCATCCGCTTAACCCGATAATTCCTTTACTGTATTTGGCTAAAATCTCTTTTTCTACGGCCGGGATAGAGCCAGGATTAGATAGATGAGCTCTGGTGATAATCTGACAGAGATTGCTATATCCTTCTTTGTCTTTGACCAAAAGAATAAAATGACAGGTCTGATTGGATTTTTGATTATCTTTTACCCGTATTTCACAGCCGATGATGGGTTTTATTCCTGCACTTTTTGCTTTTTTATAGAACTGAATAGCTCCGTAGAGCCCATCATGGTCAGTCAAAGCCACTGCTTTCATATTGAATTTAGTGGCTTGTTTGATTAGCTCATCAAGGCTGCAGAGCCCGTCTTGCATACTGTATTGAGAGTGTACATGTAGGTGGACCATTTCCATTTTTTAAAGTCCCTTCTAATAATTGACCGATTGACCGATTCACCGATTGACCAATTGAATTAGTCGAACGGTTATTTGTTTGGGCAGACACAAGGTCTGCCCCTACATCAGACTCCTGACTTCTTTTTTCTTAACGAGATACGATTCACGAGATACGAGATACGAATTAAACTTGCAACCCGTAACCCTTCTCTCGAACTAATGTTTGTTTCAAGGGGCAAAAAAATATAAGCGGTTTTATTTTAACTCTCTTTTTCTCGCTCTTTCTCTTTTTCTTTAATTTCTCCGGCCTTTATTTCTTCTTTAAGGAGTTTAATCAACATTAAGGCATTTTTAACCGCCTTGCCTTTGTAATGGTTGTTCATAAAAATATATTGGTCGGTGGTTTTTTCGGCAATCTTTTTTATTTTAGGTATCCATTCTTTTAATTCTTCTTCACTATAGAGATAATCATATCTCTGATAGGCTTTTTCGTGTTCCCACCAATTGGCCTTATTCCGACCGTGAAATCTAACATAACCCAGGTTAGAAGTAGCTTCAGCTATGGGCGGGATTAAACCTTTGAGCTGGGGTTGGTCTACACAGCAAAAACCTATGTTGTTGTTTTTTAAAATTCTGAATATTTCGTTATTTATCCAGTAAGAATTTCTAAATTCTACCACCAGGGGTATATCCTCCATTCTTTCTTTGAAGCGGAGAAGGTAATCTCGATTGGAGGGAGTATTATAAAAAGAATAAGGGAACTGAGCTAACACGCAGGCAAATTTACCTGCCTCCAGCAAGGGCTTTATGGATTCTTTAAAATCTTTAAAAATAGTAGGGTTTTCTTCCCGGCTGTGAGTCATTTCTTGATTGGCTTTTACTGCAAACTTAAAATTAGCAGGAACCTTTTGCTGCAAATAATAAAAAGATGCCGGATGAGGTATGCGGTAATAGGTAGAATTAATTTCAGAAACCTTAAACTTTTGGGCATATAGTTTAAGCATTTCCTTTTTATCAGTATTTTCGGGATAAAAGGTTCCTATCCAATCTTTATAACTATAACCAGAAGTACCGATATATAACATATTTACTATTTTTTTCCTCCGTTAAATCGTCTTAAAATTCCGACAACTTTACCCAGAATAATCGCATCTTTGGTGTTTATGGGTTTATAAAGAGGGTTGGAAGGCTGCAGGGTAATCTGATCATCTTTTTTATACAATTTTTTTACTGTGACTTCTTCCTGATTTAGGAGAGCGATGACAATATCTCCGTTGTCAGCATCCTGCTGGGGCTTAACCATGACATAATCTCCATCAAGTATGTGATCTCCGATCATGCTATCACCTTCAACTTTTACCATAAAGCTTTCTTCACTGCCAGAAAGCTGCTCCGGTATAGGTATAACTTCGGTGATATCTTTTAAGGCCCACATGGGTTCTCCTGCAGCTACGCTCCCTACTACAGGCACGTTATCAGTCTGGGGTATAATTCTAATGGCTCGGGATCTCTCCTTCTCCCGATGGATATAGCCTTTCTTTTCCAGGATAGTAAGATATTTATGGGCAGTAGCGGAAGAAGTCACTCCTACGGCTTTGCAGATTTCCCGAACAGTGGGTGGATAACCGTTTTCTCTGATATTTTTTTGAATCAACTGAAGAGTTTTTTTATGATTTGGGTCAAGGGAATCTTTTTTAGACATATTTGGTCTCCTTTAAAATATTTAAGTAATAATTTGCTATAATTATTATAGTAACGTAATTTATTATCTTGTCTATATTATAAATAAACGTATGTTTATTGTCAAGTTTTTTATGGTAAAATTTCTACCCGGGTTTCGAAATTTAAATTCTTGACAATTATAGATACGTATGATAGGTTTATCATATTAAATCTTAATCGTATGTTTCTCTTTCTTAACTCGATACTCGATACTGTTTTATTAGTATAAACTTTAGTGGGCAGTTAGAGTGGAGCAAGTAAATTTTGAAATTTTAATGTTGTATTGTATACTATAATTTGTAACCCAAAAAAATAAATAAAATAGCAAGGGGCACGATGCATCGTGCCCGCGTGTATATGTTCTGCTTTTAATTATTTTAATATAGTTGGTGGGAAAAAATTATATAAAATGAAAGTAAAAATAAAAAATAATAAATTAAACAATATAACCCGAATAAACCGAAAAAAGTTTTATTTGACTTTAACTTTTATTTTACTTTCATTGTTTTTCGTGATTTTTGTTAGCCAATTTTCTTCTCCTTATGCAATTAATTCTTTTGCCGCCGGCACTTTAACGCCGGTTAATTATCCGGTTTATTTAGCTGATTTTTACGAACCAGGTTGTCATGACTGTGATAAGGTAAAAGTTATATTGAAAGATGTTTATCAGAAATATCCTAATAATCTAATCATAAAAGATTTTGATATCTCATTAACTGAGAACACGGAATTAGCTGAAGCATTAGGCGAATTATATAAGATGCCCGAAGAGGAAAGGCTTTTAGTCCCGGTTATATTTTTAGGAGACGATTACCTTTTTAGAAGTGCTATTACCTTTGATAATTTAGAAAAACTTATTCAAAAAAATTTAACTACTAATACTATTCCCCCCTGGGAGAAAGTTAAGGAAAAAGACCTTACTGCTCAAGAGAGATTAATAGATCGCTTTCAATCCTTCGGTCTGGCTACGGTAGCAGTGAGCGGTTTGATTGATGGTATAAATCCCTGTGCTTTTGCCTCCATCATCTTTTTTATCTCCTATCTTACTCTGATCAACCGAAAAGGAAGAGAAATTCTCTGGGTAGGAGGAATGTTTACTCTATCCGTCTTTCTAACCTATTTCTTAATCGGAAACGGGGCCTTAAAGATGATTACTTCTTTATCCTTTTTACCCTTAGTCCGAAAGATATTCGTTTTGGTTACTGCTGCTCTTGCCTTAGTTTTAGGGGTGGTCAGTTTATATGACTATCTTCAATTCAAGAGAAAAGGAACCACTAAAGATGCCAAGCTCCAATTGCCCTCATTTTTAAAGAATATGATTCATTCTGCTATTCGTAAGAATGTAAGACTGGGTAATTATATCTTAATGGCTGCAGTAACTGGCTTTATAGTTTCTCTTTTGGAGTTAGCCTGTACGGGTCAGATTTATCTTCCTACTATAATGTTTATCAGCACTATCCCTGATTTAAAGGTTAATGCTTTATTTTATCTCTTGTTCTATAATCTGATGTTTGTAGTGCCTCTAGTCCTGGTCTTTTCTTTTACCTACTGGGGGGCTACTTCGGCACAGTGGGCTGCACTTACTCAAAAGAATTTTGGAAAAATAAAGATAGCAATGACCTTGATGTTTTTTGGATTGTCCGGGCTGCTGCTCTACAGCGGAATTTTTTACTAATGAAGAATTAATAAGGAGGCGTTTTATATGATTTTTTGCTTAAGGAATAAAAAGAATAATCTTTTAACTATTCTATTAATAATTACTTTTTTGTTTTCTTTTTACTCGTCTGCCTTTTCTTCATCTTTTAGAAAAGGTTTCCCCGCCCCCAATTTTATCCTTAAGAATATAGAAGGAGAAACCTTTAATTTAGCAGATTACAAAGAAAAGCAGAAACTCCTTATTCTTTACTTTTGTAATAACGAGAATAAGGATTCAGTATGCGGGGTAGAAGAGCTGGCCGAGTATTTTGAACAGCATATTATTGAAGAAAAATACCAGGTAATTATGATAAATTCCCGTAAAGACCTGAAAGAAGAAGATATTACTCAGATTAAAGAGTTCTGGACTAATAAAAAAATATCTTTTACTATACTATTAGACAGCCAGGAAGAAGTAAGCAATCTCTATAATATTGAAGTTATACCTACCAGGATCTTTTTGGCTAAGAATTTAGTAGTAAAGAGAGTCTATTCGGGACTGCTTTCCAAACAACAAAATATAATGTTTCAATACCTTAGTTATTTCTTAGAAGCCAAAGAAAAAGCGGCTTCCAAAAAAGAGACCAAAGAGGATGATGGTTGTAATGGTGGAGTATGCGATCCCCCACCCGGGTATTAATAAGTAATATATAATACATTTACATATTATGTTTGAGGGAGAAACTTTATTTATGAAGGAAAAATTATTTAGAATGGTATTTCGTTTATCAGTTGTTGTCGTAGGGATTAGTTTTTTACTATTTTTAGGAGGTGGGTGCACTCCTCCCCTTGTATTCACTGGCAGTATCCAAGGTGTAGTTACTGATAACCAAAGCAGTGAACCTTTAGTGGGAGCATTGATTAGTGCAGGGAATGTTAGCACTACCTCTGATGCTTCAGGAAATTATATTTTAAACAAAGTTCCTATAGGTGACAGAGAAGTTACCGCTGTTTTAGAGGGTTATTACAGTCAGACTAAAACCGTTGAAATTATAGAAAACGAGATTATAGAATTAGATTTTCAGCTTATACCTCTTTCTCAGGAAAATCAACGAGTGGTGATGGTAGAACTGTTTGTTGCTCCTACCTGTCCCAATTGTCCTAAGGCCAAGGATGCTATGGCTCAATTATTAGAGCAATATGGATTTGATAAATTAGTAGTCTTGGAAGAATATGGTTGGGACATTGAACCAGACTATGCAGGTTGGGCTACTGCTGAAACCATAGATAGGTTTAAATGGTATACTGACTCTCTTGGTATCTCTCGCCATACCCCTGATACCTATTTTAATGGTCTGAATCAAAGTGTCCATCATAGTGAGAGTAGTTATAATAATTATAAAGCAGCAATCGATGAGGAATTAGCTAAAGCACCTAAAATAAATATCTTAGTATCTTCCAGTGTTGATATTGCCAATCTTACTGTTAGTATTAATGGCAGTATTGAGAATATTAGTTCTGAAAACTTGACTGATTTAGTTGTTGGGGTAATGATTTATGAAGATTCGGTATATTTAGGTTCAGAAGGTAAGAATGTGAATCATGTTGTTCGCGACATTATAAATTCAGAAGAGATTATTAGTTTTACTCCCGGAGCGATTCAAGAGTTTAATCTATCTTCTGAAATACTGAATAATGTGAAGAATATGAATAATATACATGTGGTAGTATATGTCCAGGCACCGAATAGTCCGACTAAGGAGATTTTACAGGTAGCCTATGTAGAATAGTACTTATATAGTATCGAGGAAAAACAGTATCGAGTATATAGTATCGAGTATCGAGTAAAGAAAGAGAAAGAAAAGAAAAATGCAAGATAGTATCAAGTAAAAACAATATATAGTAAAGAAAAGAAAGAAAACAGAAGAACAGGAGAACAGAAGATTTGTTAGTTGGTTAGCCAATAACCGTAGGACAGGCGAGACGCCTGTCCTACGGAGGGTAGACACAAGGTCTACCCCTACAATTTAATAATTAAAACCGAGAACCGAAAACTGTCAACTGACAACCTGTATTTAATACTAACGAATATTCACTATTCACTAACGACTAAATAAACAAAGGAGAAAGTTATGGTCCGTAAAAACAAAATTATTATTATCTTAATAAGTATGGTAATTATAGTAGGAGCTTTTTTAATATTTTACAATATTCAAAATAAGTCTTCCCAGCCGCCTACTATTTCTTTTTCAGAAGAGGAATGGGATTTCGGAAAGATAAAAGAAGACGAAAGGCCAGTGCATATCTTTACCATAAAAAATACAGGAAGAGAAGAGCTGATTATCAGCCGAGTACGGTCCTCCTGTGGCTGTGCTGCCACCATGCTCTCCTCTGATAATATACAACCGGGAAAATCAGCTGAACTAAAGGTCACTTTTAATCCTACCGGTTATAATGGTCTGGTCAAAAAAGATATTTATATCGAATCCAACGACCCCCAGATTGCTAAGGCAAAGATTACAATAACTACCGAGGTAGAACCTATCCCCTCTCCTAAGGCCTTCCTCTCTAATTCTCAATGGGATTTAGGGCTGATTTCCCAGGGGGATTTACCCACCTTTACTTTTACTATTGAAAATAAGGGAGAGCTGAATCTAATAATTGATAAGATAGATGCTTCTGAATATATCCAATATAATATAGAAATACCATTAACAATTCTTCCGGGAGAAAAACAGGAAGTAACTTTTACCTATGATTCCAGCCAACATGAGTTAGGTGAAGTAAGGGAAAGTGTGCGTATATACTGTAATGACCCCAGGAGAAAGGCTTTTTCACTGCGTGTTGATGGCTACATAAAAGAAAAACCTGCCCCTGCAGTAAGTATTTCTCCGGCAGGAACAAGTTTTAATTTAACAACTGATTCTGAAGGCGAAACGATAGGTAAGTTTATTCTGGAAAATTCAGGAGAAGAGGGGATAAAAATCACCTCCATAAAAACTTCAGCAGATTATCTTATCCCCTTAATATCTGAAATTGAGTTAAACTCAGGAGAAAAAGAAAATCTGCAACTAATATTATTAAGGGATAAAGTCTCAGATAAAATACAGGAAGGGGAAATAGAAGAATATCTTTATTTAACCGTTGCCATTCCTATTGTAATTAATAAATAGTAAATTGTTTTACTGAGATTAATAAAAATATTAATTTAGAAAAAAATATGGCATAGAGGATAAATATTTTTAAAGCAATAATATGATATCATCATAAATAAAGGAGAATATAACAATGGAAGAGACTATAAAGATGTTTAAAGCCTTATCTGATGAAACTCGCCTGCGTATTTATCTGCTTCTACTGCAAGGTGAATTGTGCGTCTGTGAATTGGAGAATATATTAAATATGGAACAATCAAGAATTTCACATAGTGTTAGAATTTTAAAAGAAGCAGGTCTTGTTGTTAATCGGCGAGAGGGCAAGTGGATTTTTTATACAGTAAACCCTGAAATAGAAAATAATAGAATAATTCAGGGTTTAAAGAATGAATTAAAATTGCCAAAACAAGATTTAAAAAATATTACTAAATGCAAGAAGGAAAAAATAAAAGAAAAATTTAAATGCAATTGATTCCTTGATTTGTTTTTTCATAAACAATAATTAGTATATGGTATATAGCGAAAAACGAAAAGCGCAAAACGTAAAGCCATAGCTCAAAACTTAAAATTTAAATATATTGTTTTATACATTAAGTTTCATCTTTCTTATCTCGCATACTATATAGCAAAAAAGAAAAGATAAAGAAGTAAAAACTAAAACTTAAAATTCAGTATTGAGAGAAAAAGTTTTGCGTTTTGAATTATGGTTTTTCGCTTTTAGCTTTAAATTTTAAGTTTAATTGGGATAAGTATCTTGCTATTCCAAAACTATACGCTAAACGCTGTACGCTCTACGCTAACTAAATACTAACGACTAATTAATATTTACTCTCTTCAACATTCTAAATAGAAAGGGAGTGTAATTATGTGTGATACTATAGTAGCTTTAGGCTCTGCTACCGAAGAAGGGTTTACTCTTTTTGGGAAGAATAGTGATCGAGAACCTGATGAAGCACAAAACATCCTTATAGTCCCCCGCAAAAAGCATGATTCAAAGGAAACTGTTCAATGTTCCTATTTGACTATCCCCCAGGTTCCAGAAACAGCCCGGGTATTACTCTGTCAACCATTCTGGATGTTTGGTGCAGAGATGGGAGCCAATGAATATGGAGTGGTTATTGGTAATGAAGCAATATTTACCAAACGGAATTATTTGAGTTTTAATAGAATGATTAGTAAAATAGATATTAAAACAAAAGGAGGAAAAATTAAAGATGAAAAGGAATAAAATTAAATGGTTGGTTATCTTATCAGTGGTGAGTATAATCTTATTTTTAGTGGTAGGTCAGGGTTTTTCTCAGAGTGTATCAGACATACTTAGAAAGGCAGAGAGCAATTATAAAAACTTTAATCAGGATTTTAAAGACATGGCTATGGTTTTTGACGCAAAGATATTTACGCCTGAAGGAGAAATGACTTCAGAGATGAAATTGTTTACCAAGGGAGAAAAATCCAGATCGGAAATTGTGATGCAATTTCCTGAAGCTGCTGGTATGCCTGAAGGAATGGGGGGTATGCAGACTATAATTATTTTTGATGGTCAGGATACCTGGATGATCTCATCTTTTGCGGGAAAGAAAAAACTTACTACTGAACAAGCAGAAGAGCAGATGCAATATCAAACGGGAATGAATTGGTGGAGCTCCATATCAGATAAGGCAAAGTATGTAGGAATAGAGAGGATTAACAACAGAGAATGTTATGTTCTTGAGATAGAGGCAGGAGAAGATTCTTTTTATAGTAGAGTATGGGTGGATAAGAATAATCTATTTTTAGTTCAAACAGAGGCTAAAATTGACTCCGGAGAAACAATGCGGATGATATTTTCAGATTTTAGAAAGATTAAAGGTGAGTGGGAATTAGCATACAAGACTGAAGGGTTTATGGATGAAGTACCGATGATGACTATTCTTCTTAAATCTTTCGAAATAAATCAGGGACTTTCTGATGACCTGTTTGATGCAGATAAAGTAGAAGTATCAGGCCCAAATATGCAAGAGATGATGCAAAATATGATGCAGCAGGGTAAAGATAATTAGATTTTTTAATATAAAGGATTGAGAAGGGTGTTTTTGATGAAAATATTAGTAGTGTTTTATTCGAGAAGCGGCAAAACCAAAAAAGTAGCCGAAGCTATTTCAGAAATCTTAAAGTGTGATAAGGAAGAGATTTTTGATATTAAAAGCAGGAAGGGAATTGCAGGATTCTTAAGTGCCGGGACTGATGCTAACCTGAGAAGATTAACTGCAATTAAAGAGATGAAGAATAATCCTTCTTTATATGACTTGGTTATTATCGGAACCCCCATCTGGTCCTCTAATATTTCTACCCCTATCAGGACCTATCTTTCTTTACATAAAGAAGATTTTAAAGAAGTGGCTTTTTTCTGCACCCGATTAGGTTCAGATGCTGAGAAAGTATTTGCTGATATGAAAAACCTTACCCAAAAGCCTCCAATTGCTTTACTTGAGCTGACCTCACGAGAAGTGGTAAGGGACCAATATATGCAGAAAGCGAAAGAATTTATAAAAAATTTGAAGGAAAAGACAGTAAAATAAAATGAAAGTAACCGAAGAAGAATTTGAAGAATTAGTAACAGAGGCAATAAGCAGCCTTCCTAAAAAATTTAAAGAAAAGATGGAAAATATTGTTGTAGTAATTGAAAGCTTGCCTTCTCAAGAACTTCTTAGGGAGATGAAGATCAAATCACCCTATGGTCTCTTGGGTCTTTACCGTGGGGTTCCTTATACCAGAAGAGGTATCTGGTATAGGAATGTCATGCCTGATAAGATTATTATCTTTAAAAAACCCATAGAAGTACGCTGTAGAAACAAAGAAGATATAAAGGAATCTGTTACAAGAGTTGTTGTCCATGAGATTGGACATTATTTTGGTTTGGGAGAAGCAGATTTGCGAAAGATTGAAAGGGAAAGGGAGAATAAGAATTCTTAATATGATAAAACTTTCAGACAAAATAGAACAATTTGTATTGGAAATACCAAAAGTCGAACTGCACCTTCACATAGAAGGAGCAATTCCTCTAAATACTTTATTTGGTTTTATCCAAAGACGAGGGAATAATAGATTAATTAAAAACTTGAAAGACTTAAAAAAACGGCTGGTCTATTCTAATTTTGCTCAATTTATTAAAGTTTGGTTATGGAAGAACAGTTTTATTACTGAATATGAGGATTTTGAAGAAATGGTTTACCGGGTTCTACAGAGCTTGAGTCAACAAAATGTGAAATATGTAGAAGCCTTTTACTCTCCGCGGGATTTTACCTTCAGAAATAAAAAATTATCCGCTTGTGGAATAACCGAAAGTTTGATTAAGGGCAAGAAAAGAGCGTTTGATGATTTTGGAATTCGGAGTGAATTGGTTGTAGATATAGTAAGAGATTACGGTCCGCGCATGGGTATGGGTTTAATAAAAGAATTATCCGGTTATTTAGGCCGGGGGCTTATAGGTATTGGTCTGGGAGGAAGTGAGAAGTTATTTCCGGCGGGGCTTTTTGCTAAAGTTTATCAGGAAGCCAGAGACCGGGGTTTTCGGCTTACTGCCCATGCGGGTGAGGCGGCAGGAGCCAAATCTATTTGGGCAGCCCTTAATGAACTTGGAGCAGAGAGAATAGGTCATGGATTAAGGGCGTATGAAGACCCTCGATTAATTGATTATCTTAAAGAAAGACAAATACCTTTAGAAATGTGCGTAGTAAGTAATATTAAAACCCAGGTTTGTAAATCTTTTAAAGAACATCCGGTTAGAAATTATTTTAAAGAAGGATTAATGGTAACAATTAATTCTGATGACCCTACTATGTTTAATACTTCAATTACCAATGAATATTTAGTTTTAATTCAAAAGTTTGGATTTAGTTTAGAGGAAATAAGAAAGATTAATTTTAATTCTATCCAAGCTTCCTTTATGACAGATAGAGAAAAAGATATAATGAAGGAAACTTTTAATCAAGAATGGAAAGGGCTAACCTCCAAGTATTTTAAGAAACAGAAATGAGAGAATAAAAAGAGGAAAAAAATTTAAATGAGAGATAAGACAAAGAAAGAATCCACAAAAAAAGAGAAGATATTTTTAACCCAATCTTATTTTAAATATCCTCTGCCCGAAGAGATGTTAAAGGAATTATCCGAAGAATTGAAGGATATTAATCTCTACCCTTCAGGGGGAGGATACACTGAACTACGACAGATTTTAGCTGAATATGTAGGTGTAAAGAGGGAAAATATTTTGCCTACCAATGGTTCAGATGAAGTTATTGAAATAGTTTCCCGAGCTTACAAGGGAGAAACCTTAATTCCTGTCCCAACTTTTTCTCAATATGAAGCGAGTGCAGATAGAGGAGGGTTATCTAAAATTTTAGTTAACTGTTTGAATGATGGAGTGTATTCCCTAAATTATTCTGCTCAACAATTAGATAAAGCTTCTTTGGTTTGGATATGCAACCCTAATAATCCTACCGGGACGAGAATTCCGAGAGAGAAGATTATTGATATTATACAAAGAGCAGAGGGAATGGTGGTAGTTGATGAGTGTAATTATGAATATTTAGGAGAAACAGTGATAGATTTGATAAGTAGGTATGAAAATTTAATCATTTCCAGAAGTTTTTCCAAAAATTTTGGATTGGCCGGATTGCGCTTGGGTTTTGCCATTTCTAATCCTCAAAATATAAAGAAATTAGCTGCTTTCGGTCAATATTTTAGAGTAAATAGAATAGCTGAAAAAGCTGCGACAAGAGTCCTAAAATATTTAGACTATTATCAAGAAGTTTGGGGAAAAATGAAGAAAGTAAGAGATAAATTTGTAAGGCAAATAAATGAGCTGGGATTTTCTGCTTATGATTCAAGAGCAAATTTTGTTTTAGTTGAGTTTAAGGATAAGAAAGAAACCGAAGGAGTTTGGGAATATCTAAAAGAAAAAGGTATTTATACTTTACCTGGCTGGGAAAATGAATTTTCTGGTTTAGACGACCAATTTATCAGATTTACTATCGGGAAAGAATGGGAAATGGATAAGGTTATAGAAATATTTACTACGATGTAAAGTTTTGTGCCAGGCACAAAACTTTACATCTTGGTGCCGAAGGGGGGATTTGAACCCCCACAGGCATACACCTACTACGCCCTGAACGTAGCGCGTCTACCATTCCGCCACTTCGGCTTATTATTTTATTAACAGGTAAGACAAGGATAAGTTATTTACTACTAAATAGCATAAAGAAAATCAGTAATATTGTCAAGCTCTCTCTGCAAATGGCTTATAGATCGAAAATTTATTAGTTTTTTTAAGAATTATTATTGACAATAAATGTAAGGTAGTGTATTATTTTTTTAAGGAGACTTAATAAAGTCACTGGAAAAAGAAAGTTTATAAATGAAGGACTAATTAAATGCAGAGGACCGGGGATCTAAAATTAATTCAAGAATTAAATAGATCTATTATTCTTAAAACGGTACGCCATTATGGTCCTATTTCCCGCAGTGAAATTGCCAAAAGGAATAAAATAAGCCCTACAACGGTGACTGCTGCAGTAAGAAGATTGCTTCAGCAGGGATTGGTGTGTGAGGATAGTGTGGGGACATCCAGTGGTGGCAGAAAACCTATTCTTGTTCGATTTTCTCCGGAAAGTCGATTTATTGTCGGGGTTGCTATTACCAATTCCTCTATTAAAATTGCAGAAACGAATTTAGAAGCAAAAGCTCGTAAGCAAAAGGTATTTCCAATTTATAATCTAATTGGTAAATCTTTCATTACTTATCTTTTAAAGTCAATTACCCAGTTTTTAAAAGAGTATTCTGATTTAACAAAATGTATTGGGATTTCTATTATTGCTCCCGGAATTATTGATGTAGGTAGGGGTGTAATTTGTGAAAATACAAAATTGAAATTAAAAAATATTTCTTTAAAAGAGATAGTGGAAAAAAATTTTAAATTAAAAACCTGGTTAGAAAATGATGCCAATGCAATTGCCCTAGCTGAAAAACAATTTGGAGCATATAAAAAATATAAAAATTTAGTTTATGTCACCATAGGAGATGGAGTAGGAGCTGGAATCATAGTAAATGGATCTATCTTTCGTGGTTGTAATGGCGGAACGGGAGAGTTTGGACATACAAGTATAGATAGAAACGGGATATATTGTGATTGTGGGAACAGAGGTTGCCTGGAAAATTACGTTAACTGGCCTGCCATCTATTCTAAAGTATCGTCTTCTATAGCACAGGGAAAACATACAATGATGTTGGAATTAGCAAAAGGAGATATAGATAGGATTACCCCCTCTATTTTTCGTTATGCGTTAAAAAAAGATGATCAATTAGCCAAAGAAATTATGGAGGATACTGCAGCATATCTGGCAACAGGGATTGTTAATCTGGTTAATTTGTTAAATCCAGACATAATCATTTTTGGGGGGAAGGTTGCTTACGATAATCATTTTTTGCTTTCCCAGGTAAAGAAATTAGTGTTTAAACAAGCTCTAACTATTTTAACTAATAAGTTAAAAATTTGTCCGACTTCTTTTGGAGAGGACTTTAGAATGATTGCTGCTGCAACTATTCCGATACAGGAGATATTTCATTTTTCTGTTTTTTCTTGATTTCAGGGAAATATAAAGTTAAATATTTTTTTAAAATTACTTAATAAAGTCAGTGACAAAAGTAAGTTTAACAGATATTAAAGTTGCCTTCTATTTTGTTTAAGGAGAGAATTTTTTACTTAGATACAAAAAGAACAACAGATGCGGTTTAAATGTTTTATTTATCTAACGAAATATAATTTTGATGAAAGCATGAGATAATTTTTACGATATTTCAATTGTTAGAATATATATGTTATTAAAATATGTGATTTTTAAGAAACCATTGTTTTTGCTGAAGAAATGGCAATCCCCCTTTTAGCTAGAGGAAGGGAGAAAAAAATAGAAAGGAGGTTATTTAAAATAAAATTGAAATAAAATCTAGCATTTTTCTACTTTTCTTACAATTATAAAGAAAAAATTAATGGAGGATAAAAATAATGTTTAAAAGATTATTTTATTTCGTTCTAGTTTTAGTATTTGTTTCGAGTATATCAGTTTGTGTTTTTGCTCAGGAAGAAGTGGAATTAACGATGCTTAATTATCTTGATATTACTTCACCTGAAGCTGCAGTTTGGGATGCTACTGTGGAAGCATTTAATGCTAAATATCCTAATATCACACTGACAATTGAAAATAGTTTCGGCGATGCATACCATCAGAAACTTGCTGCGCTGGCTGGTGCAGGAGATCTGCCTGACGTTATGCTTCTGTGGCCAAGTGGACGAAGTCTTGAATTTTATAAAAATGAGCTTACTGAAGATCTGTATCCATTTCTAGGCGCAGATAAAGACAAATATGTTCCTTCTGCTGTTGCTCCCCAATGGGATGGTAAACTTCATGAGCTTCCTATAACAGCAGGAACTGCATGCCATGTGTTGTATGTTAATACCAAAATTCTAGACGATCTCGGCCTTAGCATGCCTACCACATATGAGGAACTTGTTGCAATGGGACCTACCATAAGGGATGCTGGTCTTTATCCTATCTTGATGGCTAATAAAGCTGCCTGGGTTATGCAGTCTTGCCTGTTCAGCGCTCTGGTAGGAAGAATAGCCGGCCAGGATTGGATAGATAAAGTAATTACAGGAGAAGCCTCTTTTACAGATCAGGAGTTTGTTGACTCTCTTGCACTTGTAAAAGATATGTATGATACTGGTTTACTTCCACCTCAAAGCATCCAGTTAGAGTACGGAGATGCTCCAAACCTGTTTGTAACCGGCAGAAGTCCGTTTATGATTGATGGAGATTGGCGAGTAGGTGCACTAACCCCTCTCTTAACTGAAGAGGAACAGGCAGATTTTGAACTTGCTGTATTTCCTGATATTGCAGGGCAAAAAGGCGTGTCCGGTTCCACCGCTGGCGTTGCATCAACCGGTTTTGGTATGAAAGCGGGTCTTACAGGGGATAAAGCTGATGCTGCATGGAAATGGATTTCCTTCTTTGCAGGACCTGAAGCATCAGAGCTCAGATTTGTTGGAGAGGGAATAATACCTTCTTATATTATGGATCTTTCAGTATATGAAGATATCCCACCACTTGTAGTAAAAAGAGCAGCTTTTTATGCTGAAGTCAGCACCAACACATCTGTGCTTGATGCTGTTATTACTGGTGAACCAATCACTCTAATAAACAACGGTCTCCAGCAATTGGCATTAGGTGATATTACACCTGAAAAATTAGCTGCAGATATAGAAGCTGCAATGAAATTAGTTCGATAAGGTAACCGATAATGGGCACCGTATACGCGGTGCCCATTAAATATATTAGAGAGATAGAATATAAAAAATGGAAAAATTCAAAAGAGTATCAATATATATGGCCTTTGTTTTGCCAGCGTTGTCTGTTTATCTGGCAATAATCGCATTTCCAATAATATCATCTGTGGGCTTAAGTTTTACAGATTTTAATATTTATAAAAACCTGGCTATATGGACAGGGTTGGCAAACTATATAAAAATATTCAAAGACCCGGTTTTTTGGTTCTCAATGAGGAATAATCTTATTGTTATCTTCGTATCTGTTTTTGGTCAGATACCACTCGGGTTTGGACTGGCATACCTTATATATAGAAAGCTTGTAAAACGTTCAGGTTTTTTTCAGGCTATGGTTTTTCTCCCAACTGTTATTTCCACTATCATTATAGGAATTCTCTGGTCAAAAATGTTTTCTCCGATTGGAGTTGTACCAAATATTATTCAATCTATTACTAACAATCCTAATTATTCAATGACTATAATGAACAGCAAACAACTGGCGATGATTCCTATTGGGTTTGTTCTTCTCTGGGTGTATACAGGAACTTACCTGATTATTTTTTTGGCTAACCTGCAGAATATTGATCCGAATATCATTGAAGCTGCTCAAATAGACGGAGCAACAGATGGCCAAATTTTTATAAAAATTATTGTACCTCAACTTTATGGCGTAATAGTATTAACCTCGATTTTAGCTATATCGGGTAGTTTAAAGAGTTTTGATTTACTTTTTGCTATGACTGGCGGTGGACCTGCCTATTATACAAATTTGTTAGCACTTTATATGTATCAAAAATCTTTTATATTTTATGATTATGGTGTAGGATCTGCTGTTTCTACGGTTATGGTTTTCTTATCAATTGTTTTGGTGACCCTGATACGATTTGTAAGAAGAAAAGTTGAAACTATGGAGGCGTAAACTGTGTCAAATGTTTCTTTAAATACAAGAAAAGAACGGAATATTTTTAACAGATTATTAATTTATATAGTTTTTATAATATTTGCGATATTTACCCTTTTTCCTTTAATCTGGCTTTTTTATTCTTCATTTAAACCACAGCTTGAAATTATCAGGAATAGTCTTGCTTTGCCGAGAGACTGGATATTTAGCAATTATATACAGGCAATAAAAATTGGAAAGTTAAATATATATGCGGTAAACAGTATAATTTATACATTTGTTTCTACAGGGTTGGTTATTATTTTTTCTATGATGGCCTCTTTTGCATTTGCTAAAATAAAAAATAGAGCAACTCCATTTTTATATAATTCGTTTTTGATAGGTTTACTTATCACCATACAGGCTATTTTAATTCCATTGTTTATTTCTATGACACGGATTGGACTTAGAGATACCCGCTTGGGGATAATAATGATTTATGTAGCCATCAATCTACCTCTGGCGATTTTTTTAGGGACAGAATATATAAAAGCAATACCGGATTCTTTAATTGAATCAGCACAGATTGACGGTGCTTCTTATTTTGCAATTTTTATAAAAATCATTATGCCCATGTGCAAACCGGTTATGGTAACCATTCTTATTTTTACTGCTCTTGCCTGCTGGAACGAATTTATGCTTGCTCTTGTCTTTACCAGTTCTGACTCGTCAAGAAGCCTTCCTGTAGGCATTTATTCTTTCTCAGGTCCTCTTGCAACTGAGTATGGGATGCAGTTCGCGGCTCTGGTTATTGGAATGACACCAATGATTATACTATATGCAATATTTCATAAGCAGATAACCCGTGGATTTGCAGCTGGAGGGGCAGTAAAGGGATAACCTTTGTTAACTTAGTCATATTTAAAGATAAGATAATATGTAAAAAATATATCTCATTATGAATAGATAAGTAAAAATTTAAGTATGAGGTTAAAATTTACAATATGAGGGATCCAGAAATAAAGCATCTACTTATTTATTAAAAATATTAATAATATCTATAATTACTTAATAGCATTAATTATTGAGGAGGGCTTCTATAATGAGAAATGAAAATAAAAGCAAATTAGAAAAAGATACAATTATTTCTAAAAAACTAATCTCTAAAATGACTCTTGAAGAGAAAATAGGACAGATGTTTCAGGTGGGTTTTGTTGGTACAAAAGTTACTTCTGGAATATCGGAAATGATAAAGGATTATCACATAGGGGGGATAATATATTTTAGGCGTAACATAAAATCACTTAGACAAGTATTTAAATTATCTAATGAACTACAAGCAATATCAATAAACCAGAGAGTAGGATTACCATTAATGATTTCCACCGATCAGGAAGGTGGTATAGTACACCGATTAATTGGAGGGACGCATTTTCCCGGAAGTATGGTATTAGGTGCTACAAAAAATACAGAATTAGCTGAAAGAATGGGTCAAGCAATTGCGAAGGAACTAAAAACGGTAGGAATTAATATGGATTTTGCTCCCGTTTTAGATGTTAATTGTAATTCTTTGAATCCGGTTATAGGGGTAAGGTCTTTTGGCGAAGATCCTTTTTGGGTTGCCAAGTTGGGCGTAGCATTTATTAAAGGGGTACAAGCAGAAGGAGTTATTGCTTGTGGCAAGCATTTTCCTGGACATGGCGATACGGTTGCCGATTCTCATTTAACTCTTCCGGTTGTTAAACATGACAGGAATCATTTAGAGAAAGTTGAATTTTATCCTTTTATGCAAGCCATACAAGCAGGGGTTGACAGTATTATGACTGCTCATGTCTGCTTTCCTTCCATAGAACCAAAAGAAGATATTCCCGCAACTTTATCATACAATGTTTTGACAAATTTACTAAGAAAGGAATTGGGATATACAGGTATAATTATTACTGATTGTATGGAGATGAAAGCTATTGCTGACGGTTTTGGTACTTCGGAAGGGGCAATTATGTCCATTAAAGCAGGGAGTGATATAGTTTTAGTGTCCCATAGTATTAATAAACAAAAACAGGCTATGGAAATGGTTGTTGAAGCAGTAAGAAAAGGAGAAATATCTGAAGAAAGAATCAATCAATCTGTATTAAGGATACTTCGATTAAAGAAGAAGAGAATCTGCTTAAAGACTATCATTGGTTCTAATTACCAAAAAATAGATAAAAAAATGGATGAAGAACTTGCTTATCAGATAGCAAAAAAAGGAGTAACTTTGGTTAAAGACGAGAGCAATTTAATTCCCATTGATATGTTCAATAGCAAAAAAATATTGGTTTTAGATTTTTTTCTAAAACGCTCATCCTTAGTAGAAGATGATATAGAGAATGAAAATTTATTAGTTGATTTTTTAAGGGAAGAAGGAGTAGAGGTTAAACACTATACTTTTTTTGAAGGCAAGGATACAATGCCTTCATTAGAGGGAATTGGTAGGATTATTGTTTGCAGTTTCAACGCTATCCATAATCCTTATCAAGTTAAAATAATTAGAAAAATACAAACCCTAAATATACCGTTTATTGTTTTATCCAGTAATCCTTATGATCTTCAAGCTTTTCCCGAAGTATCTACTTTTTTAACTACTTATGATTATAGTCCCTTTAATTTACAAGTAGCTAGCGAGATAATAGTTGGTAAATATAAAGCTCAGGGGATTTTACCTGTGACGTTGAAATTTTAAAGATATATGAGGAGTTATATAGTAATAAATTTTACAGGAAAATTAGTAATAAAAATATTTTTTACTTAAAGTTATATAGTTAGTCTAATGAAAAAAATAATATTACAGTGCTAAAAAGTACAGAAAGATAAGATGGTGAATTATTTATGCTCGATGGTTTAATTTCATTAATAAAGCCACTAGTGGTTCCCTCGCTTGATGATAATTTTCGTCCTGCTGTTTTATGGAATCATGCTTTTCTGGATGCGGTTCGTTATTCAGGAGAAGGGCTGCCCCTTGCTGTTAGTTTAGAGCAAAACGATGGGGGTGTCTCAATTTTTAGGACACATATTTTCCCTCCGGAACATAAATTGGCTTCGACCAACTTATTATATACTGAACGCTTGGTAAAAACGTTGTTATGGCTTCGAGGTGGGCACAAGCTAACTATAGCCGGACCCGTTAAAATTGGGAAATTTATTAAAGAAGTATATTCTTCTAGAGGAGAGCGCGCTTTTGATGCAAACTTTATGTCTAATATATACGAAAAACCTTCCACTGTAGAAATTAGTAATACTAAAAAAATTTATCCTACCAAAGAAAAGTCAATTCCCTTGGGTGGTCATCTTGAAGGATGTCGTATTGGTTTTGACCTCGGAGCAAGTGATAGAAAGGTAAGTGCAGTTATAGATGGAAAAGCAGTTTTTAGTGAGGAAGTAGTATGGAACCCTAGCATACAAACTAATCCAAACTATCATTATCAAGAAATTATGTCTATGTTGGACCATGCTGCAGCTCATATGCCACGTGTTGATACTATAGGGGGAAGCTCTGCAGGAATCTATATAAATAATCGTGTAATGAGTGCTTCAATATTTCGTGGAATTTCTCCTGATCTTTTTGAAAAAAGAGTAAAACACATTTTTTTAGATATACAAAAGGAATGGGGTGTCCCTTTGGAGATAATAAATGATGGAGAGATTACTGCCCTGGCCGGTTCTATGTCCTTGGAAACAAATTCAGTATTAGGTATCGCTATGGGTTCTAGCGAAGCAGGAGGATACATCAATAAAGATGGTAACATTAATGGATGGTTAAATGAATTAGCCTTTGCACCTATTGATTTCCATACCGAAGCACCTGTTGATGAGTGGTCTGGTGATCGAGGGTGTGGAGTTCAATATTTCTCACAGGTAGCGGTTATACGACTTGCTAAAAAGGCAGGGATTGTTTTTGATGAAAAACAAACTCCTGCCGAAAAATTAAAATTTGTTCAGATGCTAATGAACAAAGGAGATGACCGAGCAAAAAAAGTCTTTGAAACAATTGGTTGCTATTTGGGTTATGGCATTGCTTATTATGCAGATTTTTATGATATAAAACATATATTAATATTGGGTCGGGTTACCTCTGGAGAGGGCGGTCACATAATTCTACAAAAAGCAGAGCAGGTGCTAAAAGAAGAATTTCCAGAATTATTTAAAAATATTTCTTTACACCTTCCCGATGAATCAATTAGGAGGGTAGGCCAATCCATTGCTGCTGCAAGTTTACCTACTTTACAACAGATAGATGATATTAATAAGAAGCGGAGAGTAAAATGATTAATAAAGACAAAAGAATTATTATAATAAATGGTACAATTATCACTCCATTTCACTTGGTCAGCGGTAAGGCTATCATTGTAGAAAAAGGAAGAATTAGAGAAATAGTGAACAAAGAAGAGCTAAGTACTGCTACATTGACAGGAGCAGAGGTCATTGAAGGTAAAGATAAATTTATAGTTCCCGGCTATATTGATATACATGTTCATGGTGGCGGTGGTTCAGATGTAATGGATGGAGACTATGAAGCCATAAACCAGATTGCCATTGCTCATTCTCATTTTGGTACCACGTCGTTTCTTCCCACTACAATGACTATGAGTAAAGATAAAATCATTAGAAGTCTTCGGAGCATTTGTGAGGCAGTAAAAAAAGGAACTGCGGGTGCTGAAATTTTAGGGATACATATGGAAGGACCTTATATTAACCCTGAAAAGAAAGGGGCTCAAAAAGAAGAGGAGATTAAAAAAATTTCCATCGAGGAGTTCTTGGAATTTAATCAGGCTTCGGGAAATTTAATTCGTTTGGTAACTATTGCGCCAGAAATGCCGGGAGCAATTGGTCTTATTAAATATTTATATAAACAGGGAATTATTGCTTCGGTGGGACATACTAATGCCACTTATGTACAGACCCAAGCTGGTATTCAGGCCGGACTATCTCATGTCACCCATACTTTTAATGCTATGAGACAACTGCACCATCGGGAGCCGGGTGTGGTAGGAGCGGCTTTGACTTCTCCAGAATTAACAGTAGAGGTTATTGCTGATGGTATACATATCCATCCAATTGTATTGAAAATATTAACTAAAATTAAAGAAGGCGAAAAAGTAGTCTTAATTACTGATGCTATGAGGGCAGCAGGCCTTAAAGAGGGAACCTATGATTTGGGAGGGCAAGAGGTTATTGTGACTAAAGGACAAGCGAGGTTAAAAGACGGAACTTTAGCAGGTAGCGTGTTAACTATGGATAAAGCGGTTAAAAATATGGTAAACAAAATAGGTATTCAATTGCCAAAAGCAATTCAAATGGCAAGCTTTAATCCGGCGAAGTGCCTTGGAATAGATGATAGAAAAGGGAGTTTGGAACCTGGTAAAGATGCGGATATTGTTATATTGAATAAGAACTTAGAGGCCGAACTAACTATAGTAGCCGGTAAGATAGTTTACAGGAGAAAATAGATATGAAAGTTGTTATAGTAAAAAATTACCATGAGTTAAGTTCCGAGGCTGCTCAGTTAATTACTGAGCAAATCATAAACAAAAAAAATTCTGTTTTAGGTTTGGCTACAGGTAGCACACCAAATGGTATGTATAAAGAGTTAATTCGTTTAAATCAAGAAGGAAAAGTGGATTTTTCAGAAGTAATTACTTTTAATTTGGATGAATATTATGGCTTATCTCCGGAACATCCACAGAGCTATTACTTCTTTATGTGGGATAGTTTTTTTAAACATATTAATATTAAAAAAGAAAATGTGCATTTATTAAATGGAATTACAGAAAATATAGATAAGGAATGTGCGCAATACGAAGCTTTAATTAAAAAAAGTGGAGGAATTGATTTGCAAATTTTAGGTATTGGCAATAATGGTCATATAGGTTTTAATGAACCGGATATCAGTTTAAATACCCGAACTCATTTAGTGAACTTGACTGCTAAAACGATTCGGGCGAATTCGCGTTTTTTTAATACCGCTCAGGAAGTGCCCAAAAAAGCTATCACTATGGGGATAGGGACTATTATGCAGGCAAGAAAAATTATTTTGTTGGCTAACGGCAAAAGAAAAGCTTGGGTTATTAAAAAAACAATAAATAGTCTTATTACTACTAAGGTGCCGGCAACTGTTCTTCAACTTCATAATGACGTAACCATAATCATCGACCAAGAAGCAGCTTCTCAGTTTGTAAATCAACAGTGATATAACTTATTTTAATTAATAAATTTAAGTTAATTTAGAAAGCATAATTTAGATAATATTTTTAAAAGAATTGATTCTCTAAATTATGCTTTTTGTTATTTTAAAAGTCTAATCTTTAAAGGTATTTATAACCTTGTAACTAAAAGATTTCCTAAAGAGAATAAAATATTATATAATAAAATAAATTTAATTTTAATTAAAAATATAACGAATATTTATGTTCAATGATAAATACTTAAGAATTTTTAAAAAAGGAGTGAAATGTTTTGATTAAAAAACAAATGATAGCCGATTTAAGTTTAAACACTCAGATTAATGATGTATTTTTATTAAAAAATAAAGAGTTTAAAGTAAGGCGGGATAAAAAAACTATCGATATGTTCTTTAAAATTGCCGATAAAACCGGGGAAATTGAAGCCATTAATTGGGATGTTTCTAATGATAGAGTGGAGAAATTAAGCAAGATTGAATTCGCGCGTGTTCAGGGGTATATTTCTAAAAAGAAAAGTGATGGGACCCTTCAGGTAACAATTTCTTCTCTTACCGGAACTGCACCATTAGATTTAGATTATTCAGATTATTTGCCCCAATCAAAAAAAGATTTAGATAAATTAATGAATATAGTGTATTCAAACATAGAATCAATAAAAAATATTTATTTGAAGAAGCTCTTAAAAACTTTTTTTGACGACCAAGAATTTGTGGAAAAATTTAAAAAAGCTCCAGCGGCTACAAAAGTACACCAGCCTTATCTCGGAGGTTTGCTCGAGCATACCTGTAATTTAGTTAGGATATGTGAAACAATAGGTGATATTTATAAAGAGATAAATCGTGAATTTTTGATAACTATGGCTCTACTCCACGATATAGGCAAGGTTAGAGAATATACTTATGACAGAGTAATTGAATATACCGATGAAGGCAAACTTTTAGGTCATATTGCTATAGGGCTGGAGATGATTGACCAAAAAATAAAAAGTTTAGATAATTTTCCTCCGGATTTAGAATTAATGATAAAACATACTCTCTTAAGCCATCACGGTCATTTTGAATTCGGCTCACCAAAACTCCCCAGCATATTAACTGCTATTGCCCTTCATTATGCTGATGAAATAGAGGCCAAAATAAGTGGTTTTATAAATATAAAAGAAGAAAGTGAAAATTTTAATGAAAAGTGGAGTAAATGGATTTGGTGGTTAGAGAGGCCAGTTTATTTAGACGAAGAAATAATATTAAAAAATAAGATAAGCGAGTCAGAAGAAGATTAGAAAAAGCATACAAGGGAGAAAATAATAATGAGAGAAATTTTTGAAAAGGCTTTAGAAAATAAAAAAAATAGTGCAGATTATATCGAGATAAGAGCAGAAAAAAAAGAAGCCACCACCATTAATTTTCAAGGGAAGAAGTTAGAAAAAATAAATTGCTCTCAACAGACAGGAGGAAATGTTCGTGTCCTGGTAAAAGAGGGGTGGGGCTTTGTTTCCTTTAACCAGCTTGATGATTTAGAAGAGAAAGTTAGAGAAGCAATAGAAGTGGCGAGTTTGATTGGCAAAGAAGAGAGCAAATTGGCTGTTATTTCGCCAGTTGTGGAAATAATTAAGCGGGAGTTAGATAAGGATTTTCGCCAGGTAAGTTTAAGAGAAAAGAAAAATTTAATAGAAAATTATAATAATATAATTATAAAAGCTAATCCTCTGATCCAATCCTCTAATGTAATCTACACCGACAGATTTTCTACTATCTATTTTGCCAATTCGGAAGGAAGTTATATCGAACAGGAAAAACCATTTTTAAGTGCGCGTTTTACGGCCATAGCCCGGGAGGGGGACAATGTTCAGATGGCCACTGAAAGTGTTGGAACTACCAAGGATTTTAAAGCAATGGAAAAAATTTCCACTAAAGCACAAAAGGCAGCTTTTCGGGCAGTCAATCTTCTTAAGGCTCAGCCGGTGGAAGGTGGGGAATATACGGTTATCTTAGATCAGACATTAGGCGGGGTTTTTATCCATGAAGCCTTTGGACATCTTAGTGAAGCTGATTTTTTATATGAAGACGAGAGGATGAGCGGTTTAATGAAGTTAGGAAAAAAATTTGGCTCAACCAAACTTAATGTAGTTGATGATGGTTCTATCCCGGATTTATTAGGTTCTGCCAAATATGATGATGAAGGTGTGAAAACAAAGAAAAATTATCTGATAAAAGAGGGAATCCTGACAGGAAGACTACACTCGCGGGAGACTGCTGCTAAAATGGGGGAAGAGCCAACTGGAAACGCCCGCGCCCTCAATTATCGTTTTAAACCTATTGTTCGAATGACCAATACTTATATCGAAAATGGAGATGTTCCTTTTAAAGACTTATTATCCGGAATAAAAAAGGGAATTTATGCTAAAGATTGCTATGGGGGGATGACTACTTTTGAGATGTTTACTTTTAGTGCAGGGGAAGGTTTTATGATAAGAGATGGAGAGATTACCGAACCGGTTAAAGATTTAGTATTGAGTGGAAATTTATTTACCACTCTTCTTAATATTGAGGGTGTAGGAAATGATTTAAAGATGATTGAATCAGGCGGGGGATGCGGTAAAGCAGGGCAAGGTCCTTTGCCTGTGTCTTTTGGTAGTCCTCACCTCAGGATAAAAAAAGTAGTAGTGGGGGGTAAGTAAGATGGAAAAATTGTTACAGCAAGCCTGCAAAGAAGTAGATTCAGCCGAACTATTTAGAGTAAAGAGCAAGACTATCCCGGTAAATTTTGAAGTAAATAGATTAAAATCTATCGATATTTCTGAGAGTGAGGGGAAGGCCTTACGAGTAATAAACAAAGGAAGGATAGGATTCTCTTCATCTACAGGAAGTGAAGGTTTTGATTCATTGGTCGAAAAGGCAGTGGCTACTTCTGAATTTGGGGCAAAAGCATCTTTTGATTTCCCAGAAGAAGCCAAAAGAAGTAAGAAAAGAAAGGTAAACATATATGACAAAAAAGTAGAAGATAAAAGCATAGAAGAGATGGTAAAAGTAGGCGAAAATATTATAGATATAATGAAGGATTTCAATCGAAAATTACGTTGTGATGTCAACATAGTAAAAGATTGTAATCAAATAGAATATTTCAATTTCCGGGGAGGTTTTTTTTCTTATAATAAAACTACAATTGCTTATTCGATGATGGTTCAGCAGATCGAAAATCAAGATATGCTGATGATTTATTCTTCTCTTGAGTCTGGAAAAGACAACCTTGAGCTTGAAGAATTAACTTCTGAAATAATTAAGAATTTAAAATGGGGAGAGAAGATTGCCACTGTAGAAAGTGGGAAGATGCCGGTTATCTTTACCCCTAAGGCAGCGTTGGTTTTAATTCTTCCCATAATCAGCGGGTTAAACGGAAAAATGGTCTTGAAGAAGATTTCACCGTTGGCTGCCCAGAAAAATAAGAAGTTATGGAGTGACCTGTTAACTCTTTATAGTGATGGCACTATAGATTTTGCCGCAGGCAGTGCTCCTTTTGATGATGAAGGAGTAGAAATGAAACGAATTCCTTTGGTAGAAAAAGGAAAGATTAAGAATTTCTATTATGATTTGCAAACAGCAGGAATGGCCGGGGTTGAGAGTACCGGAAATGGTTTGAGAGCCGGCTCACAAAGTGAACCTGCCCCTGGTATAAGTAATTTAGTAATAGAAGAAGGAAAAGTATCGTTTTCCGAAATGGTTAAAGGTATTAAAGAAGGGATAATTATCGACCAGGTCCTTGGACTGGGACAGGGAAATATAATAAGTGGAGCCTTCTCTAATAATGTACAGCTTGGTTATAAAATAGAAAAGGGCAAAATAGTAGGGAGGATTAAGGATGTGATGATTGCTGGCAATGCCATAGAAGAACTAAAAAATATAGCTGCTCTGGGGGATAAATCCAAATGGATTTCCGGCAAATATAAGTTCCCCCATATCTATCTAAAATCTCTATCTGTTTCTGCTAAAAAATAATTAAAGACTTGTGGTTTGTCAAATTGACTCCTCAATTATTAAAATCGTTTCCTTTGGTCGGATTTCGTTAAATTCACTCTATGTTAATATTAATATAATACAAGATGTTTAAATATATCCTTCTGATTCTGATTTTACTATCGTAGAATATTAAAGGTTTTTATTATTTTTTACAAAAAAAAGGATTTTTTAAAACTTATATCGTATATACAATATATAGCGTAAATATTTCACGTAAATAAGTATTTTATTTCTATAAATTTATAAATTTAATATCGTAACCTGTATGAAGGTAACAGGAGAGACCTTTTCTTTTGTTTTTAAAAGAAAAGGAGCCGAAGAGGCAAGATACCAAAAGTATCCAAACTTTCAGGCCAAAGGACCGTTACCGGACAGAACTCTGGAAAGCTTTATACTAAAAAGCACCGAAGGGGCAACTCCTAATCTATAGGAAAACCCATACAGAGTTTACTTATAAAGAACTATCTCCTAATTTATTAGGAAGAATCTTTCAGGCAAAAGGACAGAGTAAGAAAGTAATATAATTATTTTTTTATTCTGTCCTTTTTATTTACCTAGAAACATTTTAGAATAGTGCATTATAGGGGAATTTAATTTTTAAAAGTAGATATGTTAAATATTGAGATTTGATACCTTATTATTTTTGCTCTCCGGTAGCGATTTAATAAAATAAATATAAATGTCTGAAGTGTGAAAAAGAACTGTACCCCGTCACCTTTAAAAAAATAAATTTAAGGAGGATAAAAGAATGAAAAAAGAATATAGAAAAATATTTCTAATAATGGGTATACTAATCATCTTTATTAGTTTTGCTTTTTCATCTATAGCGGCAGAATTTAATGCTGATTTGAAGATTAAACAACCGGATAAAGAGTATGAATTTAAATATTATACCCAGGGCAGTTTTTATCGATTAGAGAAACTTACCGGTGAGGATAGAATTTTGCTTATTGCTGACCGCAAACTGGATATTACCTGGATGTTAAATCCGGAAGATAAAATATACATAGAGCTAAAAGGTGAAGATGCTGTATTTTTTAACCCAATACGGGGTTGGGAAGCAACAATCGAAAGTACCGAGGAAAAAAAGGTAGGGACTGAGACGGTTCAGGGTTATTTATGTGAAAAATATGCCTATACTCCTCCGGGAGGAACAGAGCCGGGAATGGAAGGGTGGTACTCATCTGAATTAGAAACTTTTATGCGAATGATAGTTCATTACGGAGGAGGCTATGATGACGGAATTTTTGAATTATTTAACATTCAAAAAGCACCTCAGAATGATTCCCTCTTTAAAGTTCCGGAAGATTATCAGAAAGAAAAATCTCCTGTAGAAAAAGCTCGAGAAAAAGCCCAGGAAAAAGAAGCTGCTCGACCGTTGCTTACCGGGGCAGAGGAGACTGTTTCACCTGCCGGAAGATACATGGGACCCGGAGGAGCTTTGAGGGTTAAAGTAGACCCGAATAAATCTGCACGGATAGTGATTAAAAACCAGATAAAAGAAAAATCTACTTATAAAATAACTCCTTTCAAAGAAGGTTTACCAGTAGAAGATAAAGTCATTCATTATAGTTTAACAGGGCAAAGGAAAGAGAGCGAGCGATCCTTTGGGGAACAGCTGAAATTGGATGAGATTTTAATAGAGGTAGAAGAAGGATTAGTTATTGCCCTGGTTATGAAAGAATATTCTTCTTTTGATGAAGTTAAGCGAGAAGAATATTTCGTAATGGAAGAAAGCGGGCAGGGATTATTTACAGGGGAAAATCGTAAATTTGTGCTTATACTAACCGGAGACAGTCAGGGTTCGGAAATTTCTCCCGTAACCATAAAATTTTTTAAGGGGCAATATAGTGATCTTTTGAACGAAGAGGATTTTACCTTGCCCAATGGACAGATAAAGAAATGGGAATTTAATCCCGGAGAAATTCAAACCTTTGAAGTTTTAGTAGGAGAATCAGGAGGAGTGAAGTTATTATCAGAACAGTACCCAGCAGTTAGCAAAAAAACTCTCAGAATATTAAGTGAGGATGAAAAAAAGGAATTAGTTCAGAATTTGATACATAATGAATTAAATAAAGTAAAGGCTTTGCTTGATTCCGGGGTAGAGGTGAATATGAAAATTTCCTCTACTGATTCCCTCTTAATGGGAGCTTGCAGATACAGTAATAGCGATATGGTAAAATTATTATTAACTTATAATCCAAATATAGATTATCAGGATGAATATGGTAATAATTCTCTAACACTTGCAGTTGCGAACTTAGATAATTATAAAGGAATGATTCCTCTTCTACTGGAAGCAGGAGCAGATCCTAATTCTAAAGTAGGCAGTTCAGGGCAGATAAATTCCACTGCCTTAGGGAATATTACCCGTCAGACTTTACACAGTAAAACTGAAGAAGATTATCAGATAATTGAAATGTTCCTTTCTCACGGAGCAAACACTAATCTTGTTCCAAAGACAGAAACCACTCCTTTAATGCAGGCCGCCTATAAAGGAGATGTACGGTTAGTAAAATTATTTTTAGAGTATGGAGCTGATCCTAACCTAAAAGATAAGCAGGGTAAAACTGCTCTGGATATGGCTAAAAATAAAAATTATCAGGAAGTAATTGATTTATTACAATAAAGTAAGAATCTGTCAGAGTAAATAAATAGACAACAGGTGTCCCGTTTTCTTAATTATGGAGATTGATAAAAGTGTGAAGTTATAAAACCTAAAGATGTTCAAGATAATAAACAAGTAATACCCGAGGAAGCATAGCATAATAATTATACTATGTTTTAGATAAATTTTCTGGCAAAGGGGAGGAGAGAAATGAATAAAATTAGGAATTGTTTATCTATATTAAGAAAAATTGTTTTTCTAATAGTTATTTTGTTTTTTGTATTTGGTTATGTCTGGGAAGGTAAGGCAGAAAATAAGAAAGAGAATAAAATCTATACCTCTTTAGAACAATTGAATGAAGCAATTGATAATCAGTGGGAGGCGGCTTTTGCCTTTGTAAGGGAACAAATTGAATTTGAACCCTTCACGGGAATAATGAAGTCATCTCAAGGGGTATTGTGGGCTCAGGCCGGCAATGCAGTAGAACAGGCGAGGCTTCTTACTGAGCTTCTTAGTCTGGAGGGAGAAAAAGTTCGCTATGCCCAGGGAAAACTTAACAAAGAAAAAGCGGCCTGGCTAATTAAGAATATTTTCCCCGAAGAGAAAGATTTTTATTACCCGGAAGATGTCCCCCTTTCTGCTCCTTCTCAGGATGAAGAGATTTTATCCGCTATAGAAGATCACTACTGGGTTCAGATATTACAAGATAACCAATGGATAGATCTTGACCCCTCTTTCCCGAATGCAAAAATTGGTGAAGCATATGCTGATTTAGATAAAACCTTCTATCGCATTAAAAAGAATATGTTGACCAAATTTTCTATTTCCTTAAAGGTAGAAAAAACAAATTTTATAGAAGATGAGGTTGATAATTCTGAGATTCAAACTATTTTAGAATGGCAAGGGGCACTGGAAGAGGTGGCCAACCTGCCTATTTCTTTGACTCTGATGGCAAATTTCAAATCAACTTCCCGGACGGATGAAGAGCAAAATTCGGGTGGAACCCCTTTTAGTTTATTTGGAGGGGGTAGTTCAGAAACAGAAGAAGAGGAGGAAGAAGGTACAGAGTTGACTTATCGAGCAGAGTTGTTTCTTGAGGAAGTAATTGAAGAGGAAGGCCAATTTTTACAAATACTTGCTCCCCCTGAGGAGGAAAAAATAGAAAGACCGATTATTACCAAGGTATGGCTTCAATTTGTCTTCCAAAAACCAGATGAGCCGACCATGAAAATCGAGCGAATTCTCTTTGAAAAACACCAAAAAGAGGACCGTCCTTCACTATTTCAAAGACATTCAATCCTCGTTACAGGCAATGAAATCCCTCCCGAGGCCTGGGAAGAAGACTTATCCGATATTTTGGATAAAGAGAAAATGGATGAACTAAAATCAGGTCTGGAGAAAATCAAGACCCAGATTGAGAAGGAGGAAGATTTAGCCACTCTTTTGGAAGATAGTATTTCTTTAGAGAATAGTTTGGGTTCCGAGACAGGCCATTTAATAAATCTTATTTTTGCCTCCACTTCCGATAAATTGACTAACAATTTAGGTCGATCCCTTGCGGTAGATAGTTACTACTCCTGGCCTCGTATTATTATGAATTCATTTGAAGGCTCCGGTGATGAACTGCAAGTTTATATAGATTTATGTCAGGATAGTAAATTAGCTATTTCTTACCCTGGCCAAGCAGTAAGGATGAAAGAGACCTTTTTATATGGTCGAGGAGTTATGGAGTCTATCCTGGAGGGCAAAGTAATCGAATTCTTAACCAAGAACAGGCCTTTAACCACAGCTTATTTGATGTATGAGGCCGCAGAAAATAATATTCCCATTAGAGTATACTCTTATTTAGAGCAAGATAGGCTGAAAAATTTAAAAATGCCCCCTTACGTAGCTGAAAAGGTAATGAAGGCATTAGATGCCCAACATTTTGTAATCATCCCCGAGGAGAGCATTGAGTTTAACGGCCATCAGCGCTGGGGATGGTGGGATTTAAATCCCCGGAATAGAGAGGTTATAGGGGTCTTAGATACCGGGCTGCATCAGGCAATGTTAGAACGAACTATACTGGAGACCAAGGGACCATTGAGTACAGATGCGGCCGTTATACTGGGAGTTATGGTGGGAGTGGTAGATACTCAATGGACCATTGCCTCGATGATCTTAAAATATGGAGAACTCGATAAAGCTGCCCTTCAAGAAGCCAAGGACTATATGAAAAAGATTGGTAGTTACTTATGCCCGGATATTTTGGAGGAAGGAACGGGAGCTACCATTGCTTCAATAAACATAGAAGATTGTTATTCTAAAGAAATTGGATTTGGGGCAGGGGTAAAAGTGGATATGGGATGGTGTGCCAAGTTTACCAAGGGATTTAAGTGCGCCTCCACCACCCTTATGAATTATTATCTAAGTGAATATTAAGGAGGAGAATTATGAAAAGGGACAAGAGGAAAAAGAGATTTGTCATTCTTTCAATAATTATCTTAATAGCAGCCACTTGTTTTCCCCTTAGAGCTTTTTCCGAAAGGGTGGAAATCGGTAAGACTTACTGGGTAGAAAAAAGTGAAAAGAATCGGGGAATCGAGCTTACTGTTTTTGATTATCAATTAAAAGAATATATCGGAGAGGAAGAGGCAGATTCTGATGAAGTATTTATTATAATTTCTACTTTATGGCAAAATATTATACCACCCCAGAAGAAGGAAATATCTAAAAGTAAGGATAAAGGAGTCGGTGGTCTGGGATTTGGCACCTCTAAATCTCAGGAACAGACTCAAGAGGTAGAGCTATTTACCCCTTATCTGGTAGAGAATTTGCAAGACAATATGTATCTAATTATTAATAATAAACATATTGCCCAGATTGACAAAATGACTAATGAATTAACCAATCCCCTTCCTCTTAAGGATTTAACCTTACCGGAATATGAAGATGAACTGGAGGGGGGAATCGTCTTTCGGTCATACAAGGAAGAGATTAATTCCCTTTTACTGGTCTTTTTTGATTTTGAGCAAGGGCATATCCAGATTCCCCTTATGGAGTTATCAGAAGCCAAAGAGGAGATACCTGCCCTTATTACCCAGGAGAATGAATACTTAAAGATTTCTTTTTATGGAATTAAACCTCAAGAGGATATTTCTTTAATTGATTTGGGAGTGGAGAGTGTATCCAAAGGGAATGTGGTTGATCTTGATTTTGGCCAGAATGTATTTCTGATTGAAGACGGCTTTTACCAATATGAGGCCTTAGAGACAGAAGAAATGCCCTTTTCTTTATATGGATTTACTCGATTTATTCCTTATTGGGAGCGCAGGGGGAATCTGGTTTTTAAAATACCTCCCGTCCAGAAAAATCTATCCCTTTTAGTGAATATTCCCCGAGCTAAACCCCTTAGCTTTGATCTGAATCCTAAAATTCCTATTTCTCCGCTACCACAACCAGTTGCTATTATAGTAGATGGAGAGATAGCCAAGATAGATATTCTGGGTTTGACCAGAGCAAGTATGATTAAGGGACAGTATCCAGAGAAAGACCAGCAATATTTAATCTTAGATATTATTACCCGTTGTACCCCCTTTGATCAGGGAAATCTTATATTACAATCCGGGGAACAGTTTATATTGTTGGATCAATCAGGAAATAAATATTCTATTTCTGAGGATACTAAAATCTTCCCTCATGGCATAAAATCAGAACAGATAGTGCCTGCCGGTACTGCCCGGAGGTTTAATCTTGTTTATGAAGTTCCCCTTAATATTCAGAAAATTACTCTTTACTATCGGGGATTTACCCTGGAAGAAAATATTCCTATAAAGGCAAAATAAGAGGTGAAAAAGAATGCTCTAACCTGAATATATAAACCTAATTAATTATACTTGAAAGATAAGAGAAATATTTAATAAATTAAAAATAAGGAGGATTTTACTATGTATAATTTACTCCGTACCAGGTACCTTTGTTTGATATTTTTAATAGTAATATTATTTACTTGTCTACTATTTACCTCTCAAGCTTATTTGCAATCCGAATTAGAATCTAATGACGAAAAAGAGCAGGCCAATGAACTTAAATTAGGGGAAGATATGAAAGGATTCTTCCAAGAAAAGGGTGATGAAGATTGGTATAAGCTGACAGTTAATGTACCTGGCAAGAATATAATACGGATTGATTTAAGTGCTGTACCCGATGTTGATTCTGGCATCGAAATTTATGATGAGCAAGAACGCAGTTTAAAAATATCTGATACAGGTGAAGAAGGTGAAGCCGAGGCCATCATTAACCTGGGGGTGACCGAAGGTATCTACTATATTAAAGTTAGAGCATATGAGATGAACCAAAATGATAGTTATACCCTGAAGACTCAATTGACCGGTCCCTGGCAGGAAGGTCAGGAATTTGAGTTAAATGACCAAAAAGAGCAGGCCAATGAACTTAAATTAGGGGAAAGTATAGAAGGATTCTTTCAAGAAGAAGATGATAAAGATTGGTATATAGTAACTGTACCCGAAGAAGGTTTGGATATATTGGTTATAGAGTTATCGGCTGTCCCTCAAGTAAATTTATATATTAAATTACTTGATTATGAAGGTACAGAAATAAAATGTGCGGATATAGGTGGTACAGGAGAAGAAGAAGTTATGGTAAGGATGAAATTCCCTTCTGGTAAGTACTATGTAAAGGTGGAGGGCGGACAGGTAAATACTGAGGAACCATATACCTTACGAGTAGGTAAACCTACGGTGACACCTGCTACGGCAGAGGAAGTAAGACAAGCTCTTACCAGGGCTTTGGATTATCTGGCCCGTGAACAGACTAAAGAGGGTTACTGGTCGCAAAGTAGACATGATGATAAAGTTGGAATAGCAGGTCTTGCCCTACAGGCTTTTATCGGGGGAGAGTGTGTGCCGAAAGATTATAGTTCTAATATCAATGCGGCCATAAATTTTCTTAAAACCGAGTATCATCCGAGCTCAGAATATCAGTCAGGTACGAAAGATAGGGCAATTTATGGAGGATTGATTGCAGAAAGTGAGCCTATGTATGAGCATGCTATCGCTACTTTAGCTTTGATTGAAGCATTGGTAGAGATGAATGACCTCAGTCTTACCCCTTTAATAGAGGATGCCCTTCAACTAACCATACGAGCCCAAAATACGGAGCACAAACCAGAAATATTAGGAGGACCAATTAATGTGGATTCAGAAGATTATGGCGGATGGCGTTATGTTCCAGATAGTTCAGACAGTGATATTTCGGTAACCGGTTGGCAGATATTAGCCCTTAAAGGGGCTCTCAGTGCGGGGTTTAGTGTCCCCGAGTGGTCATTACCCAAAGCGGCAGACTATCTCAGGTCTTGTTATGATGAAGATCATCATTCCTTTGGCTATACCTCACCTGGAGAAGGATGTGCCCGAACCGGTATAGGTGTACTGGGATTACAGCTCTCCGGTTATCCCGATGACCCCTTCATTAAGCCGGCTTTGCGCTATATGCAAGATAATGCACCTACCTGGGAATTTGAAGACCCCGCCGGAGATGGTTGGCCCTTTTATTATTGGTATTACGGAAGCCGGGCCATGTTGCTGGCTGGAGGAGAAGATTGGCGTATCTGGAAAAACTGGACCTGCCGTCTATTAGTTGACCATCAGAATAGTGATGATAGTTGGACGGGAGCTCAAAGTGAAGAAGAAATGGAGATCTACACTACTGCATTAGGGGCCCTCATGTTGGAACTCTGTTGTGGACATTTACCGGTCTATATGCATGAAAAAGTAAGAATACCTATAATGCCTGGCCTGGTAAAGGTCAACTTTATGGAAGGATTGGCCCAAGAGACTACCAAAAATGTGGAACTTATCCTGGATGCCTCTAACTCTATGTGGGGTCAGATAAAAGGAGAAAGTAAAATCTCTATTGCCAAGGAAGTATTGAGTCAAATCATTAGGGGGCTTCCCGAGGAAATGAACGTGGGTTTACGTCTCTATGGTCACCGCTATAAAGTTAAGGATGAACGTGCCTGCCAGGATACGGAATTAATAATTCCTATTGGACCTTTGCAGAAAGACCAACTTATTCAAACCATTGAAAAAATTACACCCAGAGGAAAAACCCCTTTGGTTTATTCTATTCTACAATCACCCCAAGATTTTATAAATTTAAGGGGAGGAACAGTTGTGCTGATTAGTGATGGTATTGAAAGTTGTGAAGGGGATATTAAGTCCATTGCTTCTAAGTTAAAGGAATCAGGTATAGAGTTAACAGTCAATATTATCGGATTTGGTATCAAAGAGGAAGAAGCTCGGAAGCAGTTAGAAGCTATCGCTCAGTCTACAGGGGGGATTTACTTAGATGCCAAAGATTCCCAAGAATTGCTTTCTTCTCTTCAACAGACTTTGAAGATTGAATATGACCTCATTGACGAAAAAGGAAAAGTAAAAGCCAGCGGTTATGTAGGAGGAGAAGCGGTATCTATCTTAGAAGGAGAATATATTCTCCAGTTAAAGTTAGAACCCACCTTCTTAGAGACAAAAGTGGTAGTTAGTCCGGCCAAAACCTCTGTATTCCTCTTGAAAAAAGAGGAGGGCAAATGGACCATTAAAAAACAAGATTAATCCGGATTATCTAAATATGGTCCCTATTTTATTCTAGAAGAGATGGTTAAGATTGGAGAAAGCATTATAGAAAAAGGCAAAATAGTAGGAAGGGTTAAGGATGTGATGATTGCCGGTAATGCCATAGAAGAACTAAAAAATATAGCTGCTCTGGGGAAAAAATCCAAATGGATTTCAGGTAAATACAAATTCCCCCATATTTACCTTAAGTCCCTTTCCATAACTACCAAAAAAGTTACTTAATTACTGAGCATTAACAACCGTCCCCCTGACATTTGACATTTACACTAAAACAATAATAGAGGACAATATTATGAAAGTTTTAGTCTTAAACGGATCACTAAAAGGTGATAACGAATTAAAAATCGTTCATGAGATCATTGTTGATGTACTCGAAGATAATGGTTGTGATATTGATTCATTAATTCTTCATGAAATAGAAATCGCGAGTTGTCTGGGGTGCTTTGGTTGCTGGGTTAAAACTCCTGGTATTTGTGTGATTAACGATGAAGGAAGAGACATTGCAAAAGCGGTGATACAAAGCAATCTGCTCATCTTTCTCACACCTGTAATTTTTGGAGGATACTCATCCGAACTCAAGAAGGCATTAGATAGATTGATTCCAATAATCTCACCTTTTTTTGAGAAAATAGAAGGAGAGATTCATCATCAACGACGTTATGACCAGTATCCTCGTCTTATTGGTGTAGGTGTACTACCCAATAAAGATGAGAAAAGTGAACAGATATTCAATACTCTAATCTACCGCAATACAATTAATATGCACAGTCCCTCTTATGCAAGTGGCGTAGTATATAGTAATCAGGAAGCTGACGAGATACGAAAAAACTTTCAGAGATTTTTAGCCAAAGTAGGGGTGGGAAAATGAATACACAAAAACGTGTTCTACTTTTAGTTGGAAGCCCCAGAAGGCCTAAAAGTACATCGGAGTCTCTTGGGATGTACCTTCTTGATAGGTTAAATGAAAAAGGGTTAATTACTGAAAAGATAAGTATACATACATCGCTAAAATCAGATAGGGGTTTGGATAATCTATTATCTACCGTTGATAGGTCTGGTATCATTATTTTAGCATTTCCACTTTATATAGATAGTCTTCCCGCACCGGTTATTAAAGCCGGCATAGAAATAGTCCCGGTATCAGAATTAGTTAAATAAAACCTTTCTAAAAATAATAATTTTATACTATCTATTTTTGTAGTAATGATATTATTAATTTAAACGTTCTTCAGTTTTAAAATTTCAAATTCCCAAAAATTTCCCAAAATTTTCGAAAAAGTCCCTTGACAAATATTATATATAATATATTATATATAATATATAATGTTAAGAGATGTAAATTATAATTTATAAAAAGATTGAGGTAATATTTAAAAAATGGAAAATTTCTCAAAGATAAGAAATCATGAAACATTAAAGAAAAGGGTTTATCGTGCAATAAAATTGATGATTATTAATGAAAAAATTAAGCCGGGTAGTAGATTATTAATGAAAAAGATAGCTATGCAGCTAGGAGTAAGTATTACACCGGTTCGAGAAGCATTACAAAAATTATCCACAGAAAGGTTAGTTAAAAATATTCCTTATCAAGGAATGATTGTAAGCACTGTTTCTATTAAAGATTTTCAAGAGGTATTACCTATTTGCGGAGCCTTATCAGGTCTATCAGCTCAAATTTTAGCCAAAAAAGATAATAAAAGGGAAATAAAAGATTTAGAAAGAATTATTGAAGAAATGGCTATTTCTATTAATGAAAATGATGAATTGATTTATGCTGATTTAGATAATAAATTTCATAATTATATAATTAATGCTGGCGGAAATTCTCGAATAATAGAAATTTATAACAATTTAAGTAATTTTATTAATAGTTATAGACTTAGGTCACTTAATATCGAAGAAAGATTTAAGCGATCTTTAGAAGAACATCGATCTATCATAAAAGCAATAAAAAGGTCAGATCTAACGGAAGCAAATAGACTGTGTCAGATACATACTGAAAATATGCTCCAAAATATTATAAAAAGTTTGAAGGTTTTAAAAAATTAGAAATAAGATAATTTAAATTTATTAATTAATAACAAAAATAATCTAAAAATTAACCATATAGCATAATATTAACGGTTGTATTTTACTAATTCCAATTTTAAATAGCCTTATAATTATTTAATTTAAAAAATCTATTGATAGAAGGTTTATACTTAATAAAAAATCTAAAATAGATAGATAGATAGAGTCTAATAAATAAAAAATATAACAGGAGGTAATTTGTAAATGAGCGCAGATGATTTTATTACGAATATTGTGAACGTTGCTTCCGTTCCAAAGTTAATATATGGAGCAGATACTTATAAAAAAATAGCGGAAGAAATAAAGTCTTTACAATGTCAGTATCCTGTAATTATTGCAGATAAGGGCGTTGAAAAAGTAGGTATTGTTGAAAAAGTAAAAAGTTATTTAGAAAAAACGGGTTTTAAAGTAAGTTGTTGGTGTGAAATTTCCGGAGAACCTGTTTTAGAAGTGATCGAAAAAGGGATTGAATATGTTAGAGAAGGGAATTTTGATATAGTTATAGGTCTGGGTGGCGGAAGTGCTATGGATAGTTCAAAAGTAATAGCTGCCCTAAAGACCAATTCAGGATCGCTAAGTGAGTACTTATTGGGAGGTAAGCTATTTGCTAAGCGACGTTTGCCTTTAATTTTAGTACCAACTACTGCTGGAACTGGAAGCGAAGTAACTGGAGATGCCCTATTTTTTGTGGGAAATAAGAAAAAATGTTTAGGCAACCCTTCATTGATTCCCGAAGTGGGAATTTTAGATCCTATGCTTACTATTTCGATGCCTGCAAAATTTACCGCTAGTACCGGTTTAGATGCTTTATCCCATGCAATAGAGGGAATGATGACCACTTATTCTACACCATTAATGGATGAATTAGCTATTTACGCTACAAAGTTAATTGTTAATAATCTCGAGAAAGCATATTGGCAAGGAAGCAATTTAGAGGCAAGAGGAAATATGCTTATTGCAGCTAGTCTTGCTAGTATAGTTTCCATGAATTGTTTTCCTTCTTGGCCCCATAGTGTAGGTTATACTTTAACTAAACGATATAACCTTCCTCATGGTGCATCTTGTGTTGTCGCTTTACCTTACGTCATGTACTACAATTTACCTATGTGTGAAGATAAATTTGCAACTATGGCAGAAGCAATTGGTTTAAGTGTAGAAGGGTTAACTACAAGAGAGAAAGCTATAGAGGTCATTATGTATGTGTATGATTTGATTAAAAGACTTAACCTACCTGTAAACTTACAAGAGATAAATGTGCCTAAAGAAAAGCTTGATGAATTAGCTAAAGAATGTTTAACAGAGTATAATCGACCATATAATATTTGTGATACTGACTTTCCTAGGATGAAAAAGTTATATGAAGCGATGTGGAAAGGGGAAATAGAAGAGTAATAAAGCAAACTAGATATTTTTCTCTCTATCTAAAGAAAAATTTCTAAAAAATAGATTATAATTTTAGAAAATAAGTTATTTGTATGGGATATACTACAGAATTTTAAATAGCAAATAAGAGAAAACAGTCATTCTTATTCATATTATATTTAGAATATCAGGTATTGTATATAAATAATTTTTTGAATTTCAATTCTATGAGATTATTAAATATTACCATATTAAACAAGGGAGGTAGCAATGTCGCATAAGGCCATTTTAACTTATCCTGAAGGGTGTACAGGCTGCAGAAGATGTGAAATAGCATGTTCGGAACACTTTGCAGGTAAAGTGCAACCTAGCATTTCCAGAATTCTTATTTTAAATTTTAGTGAGGGGCTTATAGATATACCACTTGTTTGCAGACAATGTGAGGTTGAAGTTCCTCCGTGTTGGAAAGTATGTCCAAAAAATTGTTTTTCCCGAGATAAAAATACAAGTTCAGTTACAATTAATTTGGAAGAATGTATTGGGTGTGGAAAGTGTGTTAAGGCTTGCCCAATTGGCGCAATATTTCTTAATTCTGAAACTCACAAAGCATATAAATGTGAGTTATGTATTACCGAAAATTCTTCTCTCCCTCCCTGTGTAAAGGCATGTTCATGCAATGCTTTAGAATATGGTGAGACCCCATTTGATGCTTCTAAAGAATCAACTCCTGAGAAAATAGCTTTATCTTTAACAAAAAAGTTGATAGGAGGCATAAAATGAAAAACATTAGTAAAGGTTTTGTAGGAAAAATATTAGAAATTAATTTGTCTAACCATAAAACACAAATTAAACCAATAGATTTAGAAGAGGTAAAAAAATATATTGGAGGAAAGGGCTATGCAACAAAATTGCTTTGGGATTGCATGGTTGCTAAAAATGCCCAAATAGATGTCCTTGATCCAGCTAATCCTTTAATTTTTGCTACCGGTCCTTTAACCGGAACCAGCTTACCTCCTTCAGCTAGAGCTTGTGTAGTTTCAATATCTCCTCTAACTGGTATATATGATGATTCTCATGTAGGTGGACATTTTGGTCCAGAGATGAAATTTGCTGGTTATGATTTTATTATAATTAAAGGAAACTTAGAGGAGCCTGGTTATATTTTTATTAATGATGATAAGATTGAAATTAAAAGTGCTATTGATTTATGGGGAAAAGATGTTTATGAAACTGACGAATTATTAAAACGGAAACATAAAGACAGAAGAATTCAAGTAGCTTCTATTGGACCAGCAGGAGAAAATTTAGTGAGATATGCCAGTATTACTTTTTCTTTACATCATCATGCTGCAAGAGGTGGGTTAGGTGCGGTAATGGGAGCAAAAAAGCTTAAAGCAATAGTAGTTAAAGGAACTGGTTATATAGATGTTAACGATTTGGCAAAGTTTGAAGAATTTTCTGACGAATGTGCTAAATCTATAAATGCTGACATCAATTTGGCTACTATGAAAAAATACGGAACTGGAAGGTCGATAAGCTGGTCAAATAATATGTATCTTTATCCTACCCGAAACTATCAGGAGGCACATTTTGAATATGCTGATAATCTTAATGGAGAGAAACAAGAAGAAAAACTTTGGATTCAAACGAAAGCATGTTTTGGATGCTCAATTCATTGTAGCCATATGGGAATTATCAATGAAGGTCCGTATAAGGGAACAATTTTTAAAGGGATAGAATATGAAGTATCAGATTTACTCGGAGCAAATTGTGGGGTTGGTGATTTGAATGCAGTTGCCTATGGAAATATGCTCTGTGATAAATTAGGTTTAGATGCATTATCAACTGGTTCTATAATTGCCTGGGCAATTGAGTGTTACCAAAAGGGAATATTAGATAAAAAAGATGTAAGTGACTTAGATTTAAAGTTTGGTAATTATATTGATATAAATAAACTCATTAGAAAAATTGCTTATCGGCAGGGATTAGGGGATCTTTTAGCAGAAGGAGTAAAAAGGGCTTCAAAGAAAACAGGAAGAGGATCTGAAGATTTTGCCATGCATGTTAAAGGATTAGAACTACCAGGTTGGGGAATTAGATCTGCTCCTTCTATGGGATTAAATTATGCTACTACTGATCGGGGAGGTTGTCACCAAAGGGCATTTCCTATTTCGTATGACCTAGGAGCAAAGACTCCTGATGGGAAAATATTAGATAGATTTGGTACGGAAGGCAAGGCCAAAGTTACCAAAAGTCAACAAGATGCAACTGCTTCTTTATATTCTCTTATTGCTTGCGATTTTTCAACTGGGACATTAGGTACAAAAAGGCTTATAAAATTATTAAACTTGGCTACTGGTTGGGATTATGATGAAAAAGAATTTATTAAAACTGGTGAAAAGATCTGGAATCTTTCTCGAGTTATAAATTTTAAAAATGGTATCAGCAAAAAAGATGATACTTTACCAAGAAGAATTTTTAAAGATAAGATTTCTGTAGATTATGGCATAAAGACAAACCTTCCTGAAGAAAATTTCATAAAAATGTTGAATGACTATTATGAGAAAAGGGGGTGGGATCCTAAAACTGGCAAACCAACTCCTAGAAAATTAGATGAACTTGATTTGGGTTTTTGTGAGATTTAATAAAAGCGAACATTCCATACTAAAAAAGAATGAAGACTAAATAGTGCGATGACCGATAAAATTATAAAAAAGGGTGTGATAGATTATTATAAAAATAAAATTTAAAATTTAAAGGAGATGAAAGCCCTAAAAAAATATAATTAATTATTTTTGATAGTAAATCTGGAAAATTCCAAGGGATGCCAGTATGCAAGAAGAAGGAGCAGCAGGTAAATATATTAAATTTATAGGTACTATTAAAGACAGAGAAAATATTTTTAATCGATTAAAAGCAGGTGACCCTGTTTATATGAAAGGACATGTAGTAATGTATTTGGGTAGAGTTGGGAATAATTATTATGTGATCCATTCTGGAGCCGGATACGGCACAAGAAATAAAGATGGAAGCACAAGACCGATTACGGTTCATGGAGTTTTTGTTATGGAGTTACAGCAACTGCTGATGAGCGGAGAAAAAAGTTATTTAGAGGCATTTACAACTGCACGTCAATTTCAAATTCAATAATGTGAAATATCACCCTCACTACTTATTTGACTGCTATCAATAAAATATTGTCAGACTTGATATAGATTCTTCAGTCCTTTAATTAAAGGCTTCGTCATTTCGGCTTTTTTTCAATTTTTTATTTCTATTATTAAATCATGTAATTTCATTAGAAAATAGCAAATTTAAAGGTTAAATTGTAAAATAATAAATATTTTTTGATTTTATTGAAAAAAAAGAAGATTTTTTTATTATTATGTGGTATTATAAATTATAATAATAAAAAAGAAGGCAAAAATAAATTAAGGATGTGAATAAGGATGGCACAAATACAGGGGAAAAACGGTTTGCCCAATGGTATTTTAAGGATTAAAAGCCAACTTACTTCTTTAAAGCCAGCAGAAAGAAGAGTGGCTGATTATATATTAGATAATATTAATGAAGTTATTCATCTTTCTATTATAAAGATGGCCGAGAATGTGGGGGTAAGCGAGGCTACAGTAGTTAAATTTTGTCAACATATTGGTTATTCAGGTTACCAGGAACTAAAAATTATCTTGGCACAAGCTGGGGAAAAAGAACACGGAGAGCATATTTATGGCGAAATTGAGGCCAACGACGACATTAATATCATCATTAAAAAGATCTTTCAAATTTATAACCAATCATTAAATAATACCAAAGAATTACTACAAAATACCGATGTGAAAACCAGTATTGAGATGATTTTAAAAGCTCGCAGGTTGTATTTCTTTGGTTTTGGGGCTTCGGGAATTGTAGCAGAGGATGCAGATTTGAAATTTAAAAGGATTAATTATATATCTGAGGCTTTAACAGATAATCACAAGCAGAAGACAATAGGGGCTTTATTAACCAAGGAAGACGTAGTAATTGCCATATCTGATTCGGGGAGGACTAAAGAATTGATGGAGTCACTTAAAATAGTTAAGAATGCAATGGCAAAAATTATTGCTATTACTTCTAATTTAGGTTCCCCTATTACTAAATTAGCAGACATTACTTTACTTACTTCATCCCAAGAGACACCTTTTAGAGGCAGTGCTTTAGCTTCGAGAATGGCCCAATTAGCAGTAATCGATGTATTGTTTTTGGGGGCAGCTACTGCTGAATATGATAAGACCTTAGAGGCTTTAGAAAAGACGAGAGTAGCCTTGCAAGAAAGTAAATTGTAATTAAATTATAAATACATAAAAAAATAGTTAATGATGAGGGCATAATATGGCATTAAATAATAAAATTTCTAGAATCACTGAAGAAAGAAACCCTGCTAGCATGAAGATTGATCAGATGGATACGGAGGAAATAATATCTTTGATTAATCAGGAAGATGCCAAAGTGGCTGAGGCTGTTAGAGCAGAAATACCCGCTATCGAAGAGGTAGTTGATATGATTGTTGCCAGAATGAAAGAAGGAGGCCGACTGTTTTATATAGGGGCAGGAACCAGTGGCAGATTGGGGATATTAGATGCGATAGAATGTGGACCTACTTTTGGGGTGGAAAACGGCAAAGTAGTAGGTATTTTAGCTGGAGGGGAAAAGGCCATGTTTGTTTCACAGGAAGAAACAGAAGATGATTTTGATATGGGGGCAAAAGCAATAAAAAAATTTAGTATAAATGATTTAGATAGTGTAATTGGGATAGCTGCTAGTGGGAATACTCCTTATGTGTTAGGAGCTATAGAAGAGGCCAAAAAACATGGGGCTCTTACCATTGGACTTATTTGTATTATTGATTCACTCTTGGAAAAAAAAGTAAATATAGCAATCGCCCCCATTGTAGGACCTGAAGTGATTACAGGATCCACCAGAATGAAAGCAGGGACAGCCCAGAAGATGGTTTTAAATATGATATCTACTACAGTGATGATTAAACTAGGCAAGGTTTATTCTAACTTAATGGTCGACCTTAATTCTTCTAATTATAAACTGAGAGAGAGAGCTAAAAATATTTTTATGAAGATTACTAATGCCAATTATGAAATAGCAGCAGAATATTTAAAAGAGACTGATTATAATATTAAAGCGGCCATTGTAATGTATAAAAAAGGAGTTACTCTGGAGAAAGCATTGAAACTGTTGAAAGAAAAGGAAGGAATTTTGATCAGGATAATTGATTGAGGTGGTCGCAAGAAAGAAGAAGTAAAAGAGTAGAAAGTTTATGTCAAAGATTTGTAACAAAGAAATACATTATGATTGGGACGCTAAAAAGAAGGGAGGTGTTATTTTAAGGTTTAATTAGTTTAATGAATTAAAATTTTGAGAACTAAAAAATAAGGAGGAAAAAATGAAAAAATTTATTTTATTGTTAATTGTTTTAGTATTAATTGTAACTATGTTAGTGCCTTCTGTGCTAGCAGAATCGAAAAATACGGTTACAATATGGAGTTGGAGAGGTCAAGATGCTGAGGTATGGCAGAAAGTTGAAAATGAGATGAAAAAACAAGGAGTGGACATTAAGATTGAGTTTACGCCTGTTATGCAGACAGAGTACGACTCTAAAGTTAACCTCAGTCTTCAAACAATGACAGGTCCAGATCTTGTTTATTCCAGAAGGCTTCCTGGTGGATATATGCAAACTTTAATTGAAAATTCGTTGTATTTACCACTTAATGAGAAAATAGATCTATCTAATTTTCCACAAGCTGCATTAAATTCAGTAACTTATAACGGAAAGGCGTATGGGGTGCCCTTTGCCGTACAGGTAGTTGGAATATTTTATAATAAAGATATATATGCTAAGTATAATCTCTCTATTCCAAAGACATGGGATGAGTTGGTAAGCAATGCTGAAGTTTTACAAAAGAATGGCATTACCCCATTTTTTGTTGCTGGTAAAGAAGCATGGATATTGAATATGCAACACGCTATGTGTGGTGTTAGCATTCTTGGACCGGAGTGGATAAAGGATCTTACTGAAGGAAAAACTAATTTTCTTGATCCTAAATGGATTGATCTTAATAGAAAATTAAATGACCTTAAAAAATATTACCAGGATGGCTTTATGGCAAATTCCAATCCAGATCAAGACGCTGCTTTTGCCTTCGGTCAGTCGGCTATGGTTTTCTTTGGTATTTGGGGATATCAGAACTGGAAAACTTTCAATCCCGATATAAATGTTGGTTACTTTATGGTTCCTCCTGCTCGAGCAGACCAAAAGCCATATGCCTATACATACATGGATGGTGCTATTGCTATGACTTCGAGTGTTAAGAATAAAGAGCTTGCAAATAAAGTTTTGGAATTTGTTGCTACCCCAAAATTTGGCACAATCTTTTCTAATGTAACTTTCAATATTTCTGCAGTCCCTGGAGCTGAAACACCAGATGATCCTCTTTTCAAAATTGTAGTAGATGCTTATAATAATCACGCTTCGCCATATGTTTATTGGGTTGGTTCGGTGTTTACTACTCAGAAGCCGTCTCTTGGTGAAGATGTTCTGAGTCCAGGTATGCAAGCTATGTATCTTGGCAAAATAACTCCTGAGGAACTAGCAAAGATGGCCCAAGATGCAATTTCTCAGTGGTATGTACCACTAATGAAAAAGTAATTAAGTATGACGTTCCTCCTCGTTTTATTAAAAAAAACGGGGAGGAACCTCTATAGAGGTGGAGGGATGAAGTTAAAACAAGGGCATCTTGCAATTTTTATATTGCCAGCTATGATTTTGTATACTATTTTCATAATCTATCCATTGATAAGCAGCTTATTTTTAAGTTTATATAGTTGGTCTGGGGTTGGAGAGAAAATTTTTATCGGATTTAAGAATTTTCAAGAGATCTTTAATGGTTTTTTTCGGAAAGAATTTTTTAATGCTCTTTTTCATAATTTGTATTTTTTTATAGTTGTAACTACTCTCGAATTAGGGCTTGGTTTTTTTATTGCTCTTATGCTGGCAACTAAAATCAAAGGGTCTCGGGTTTTTAAGGTAGTGACTTATATACCGAATGCAATTCCCATTGTTCTTGTGGGATTTATGTGGGGATTATTCTTAAATCCCCAAGTAGGTCTTATAAATCAAACTTTTAGAGCCCTTGGTTTAGATTCATTAGCACAGCCATGGCTTGGTGATCCTAATTTGGCACTCAGCACTATAATGCTTGTTAATGTATGGAGAAATCTGGGATTTTATGTCCTTGTACTTTTTGCAGCAATTTTAAATGTATCACCTGATTTAATAGACGCTGCTTATATAGATGGAGCAAACAATTGGAAGGTAATATGGCATATTATATTTCCACTGACGTTTTCAACAATTAGAACACTTATCATCTTGCTTTTTATCTGGAGTTTCAATACCTTTGATATAATTTATTCCCTCATAGGAGTTCAGGCGGGTCCGATTAGGTCTACAGATGTTCTTGGAACTCTCTTTTATAGGACAGCTTTTGGTGGGCTTGGTAGTAGTGCAACAGATATGGGGCTTGGCGCAGCGGTAACTGTTTGTATATTCTCTATTGTTATGCCGGTTTCTGTTCTTTATGTATACCTTATTGAAAAGAAAAAAAGGAGTATCTAACACATGCTTAAATTAGGAAGATATAGAAATATAATAGTTGGTGTACTACTATGTATTTATTGTATGATAAACTTGATCCCATTTTTAATGATTATTATGAACTCATTCAAATCAATGCGAGATATTTTTTTAAAACCCTTTTCCTTTCCTATGAAACCTCTTGTTCAAAATTACGTGGATGCCTGGAATCAGGGGAGGATAGGGACTGGTTATTTAAACAGTACTTTAATAGCTGTGATTTCTGTCATAGGCATAATTATTATTTCTTCAATGTTTGCTTATGCTATCTCTAAATATGAATTTCCAGGAAGACAAACTCTCTATACATATTGTATGCTTGGTCTTGCGCTTCCAGTACGACTTGCAGTTATACCGATATTTATTCTAATGAAAAACCTTGGGTTAGTCAATAGCCGTCTTGGTTTAATAATAATCTATGTTTCTGTCAATATTCCTTTTTCAGTATTTTTGTTAAAGAATTTTATTGATGGAGTACCAAATGAAATAGAAGAAGCAGCTCAGATAGATGGAGCAAATGCTATACAGATATACTGGAAAATAATACTACCCCTAATAAGGCCGGCCCTTTTAATAGTCTCGATAGTTTGCTTTGTTGGTGTGTGGAATGACTTTTTTTTCCCACTAATATTTATTAATGACAGGTCAAAGGCAACGATAACTCTTGCTGTTTCTACATTCTTTGGTGACTATTCAAATCAGTGGAATCTTTTATTTGCAGGATTATCTTTATCAATAATGCCTAGTATCGTGCTATTTCTGATATTCTCTAAGCAGTTTATAGCTGGAATGACTCAAGGAGCTATTATAAAGTAGAACGGAAAATATTTCCAGAGATCGAAAAAATATAAATAAATCCATACGTAGAACTGTACTAATATAATTTAATTTTTAAAAATGAGATAATTAATTATTTATTAGAGATTTGAATTTATCTTGTTTGACTATGGTTACTAGCGAAAGAAGATGATTGTTTAGAGTATTATTTATAATAATCAAGAAAGGAATAGGGGGTAATAAGAATGGATTATGTATCAGGACTGGATAATTTTTTAGAGGGTAGATATGCTATAGTCAAAGGCAGTAAAGTTGGTCTGGTAACTAACCATACTGGTTTAAATAGAAATTTAAACAGCAATATTGATTTATTTTTTGATCATTCTGATATAAGCCTTACTGCTTTATTTAGCCCTGAGCATGGGATTCGTGGTAATGTGGAAGATACAATTAAAATTAATAATAGTATAGATTTTTATACAAAATTACCGATTTATAGTTTATACGGTAGATATGAAAAACCTACACCTACAATGTTAAAAGATATTGATATTTTAATTTATGATATCCAGGATATTGGGGTTAGATTTTATACTTATATTAGTACATTATTTTATTGTTTGGAGAGTTGTGCTGAAAATAATATTTCTTTTATTGTTTTAGATCGTTTAAATCCTATAGGAAGAAAAGTAGAAGGTAATTTGGTTCAACCCAATTTTCAATCTTTTTTTGGTTTATATCCACTTCCTCAAAGACATGGTATGACAGTAGGTGAATTGGCTAAATGGATGAATAGTGAATTTAATATTGGAGCAGAATTGAAAGTTTTAAAGTTAAGGGGTTGGCATGGTGAGTATCTTGATCAAATAGGAGATCTCTTATGGATCCCTCCTTCGCCTAATATACCCCATTTTAAAACAGCATTGGTTTATCCCATTACTTGTTTATTTGAAGGGGTTAATATTTCAGAGGGAAGAGGAACGGCAAACCCTTTTGAGTATATTGGCGCACCATGGATAGATCCTTATAAGTTAAATGAATATATGAAAGAAAAAGCCTTAGCGGGAATTTTATTTAGACCAGTTTTTTTTGTCCCAACCTTTTCTAAATATAAAGGTGTTGAATGTGGTGGAGTACAAGTATTAATTAAAGATAGAGATAAATTAGATAGTTATTTAACAGGGTTAACTTTACTTAAGGCAATTTTAGATTTATATCCCAATGAAAAGATTTGGTTGGAACCAGATGAAGGAGATAAATATTTCTTTGACCTTCTTATGGGGACTGATCAAGTAAGAAAAGAGTTAAATAAAGGAAAAGAGCCAATTGATATTATTAATAGTTGGCAAAAAGATAAAGAGCAGTTTATGTCTGTGCGAAGAAAATACCTCATGTATTAAAATAATAGATGTAAGCGTTTTAATATATAGTAAAGATATTTTTATTGATAATAAAAACTTTATAGTTTAGTAAAAATCAAAGGAGATCATGGGGTGGCATTTAAACAAAATAAAAAAGAAAAGATTTCTCAATTTATTGAAGAGGGGTTAAATAGAGGGGTTGCTCCGGGCGCTGTTTTGGGTATTGTAGATGATAAAAAAATTTTATACCAAGATAGTTTTGGTTTTGCTCAATTAGAGCCATTTAAAAATAGGATGAAAAAAGAAATTATTTTTGACCTTGCATCATTAACTAAGGTAATTGCTACTACTACTGCTATTATGCAATTAATTGAGAGGGGGCAAATTAATCTTTGGGATTACTTAAAACATTATTATCCTGAATTGCCTTCTGGGCAAAAGGAAGAAATTACTATCTTTCATCTACTAACTCATACATCAGGATTCCCCGCGATTATTCGTTTGTGGAATCAGAGTCTTAATTATGAAGAAAAAATTAGCCGTGTCTTAAATAATCCTTTAAAAGTTAAGGTAGGGGGAAAAGTCATTTATAGTGATTTGAACTTTATTCTTTTAGGAGATTTGATCTTGCGAGTAACTGGTCAGAGATTAGATGAATATGTCAATCAACATATTTTTCAACTATTAGGGATGAAAATGACCACCTTTAATCCCCTTAAAAATTTACCTTATACTGGAAGCAAGGATTATGCTGCTACTGAGATGTGTGGGTGGCGGGGCAGAATAATGATTGGAGAAGTGCATGATGAGAATGCATTTTCTTTTGATGGAGTTAGTGGACACGCTGGTCTTTTTTCTACAATCGGTGATTTGAATAAATTTTTACAAATGTTGTTGAATAATGGAATATATCAAGGTATCAGGGTGTTATCTTCTAAGTCAGTAGGGATGATGAGTAAGGATTGGACCCCTAATTTAGGTAATCACCGAGGCCTGGGGTGGGGGTTAATTAAAAATTCTCATTCTTCTGGTGGGGTATTTTTTAGTGAGGTAGCTTTTGGACATACCGGTTTTACCGGAACATCTATTTGGGTTGATCCTAAATTGAACTTAGGGGTAGCTTTATTAACTAATCGAATACATTTAAGCAGAAAAAATACAAAAATTACTTCTTTTCGTCCTCGTTTGCATGATTTAATTGTTTCAATATTTTTAAACTCTTAAAATAGGGGAATAATAAGCAAATTATTATTTATTAATTTAGAATGAAAATAATATAAATAGTTGATTATAGTTGTTATTTTTATGTCAGGAAGTGAAAGGGTATGATCATAGGCGGAATTGATGCCGGAGGCACAACTACCAAGTGTATTTTAATGAATGAAAATGGGGAACTTTTAGCTGAAAGTAAAGCTGGCCCGGCTAATTATCAGGTAACAGGCCTCACAAATGTTATCCAAGAAATTAGAAAAGTACTTAATGTAGTTTGTAAAAAAGCAGGGATAAATGAGATTGATATTTTAGGAATTGGTTTGGCTGGGGTTGTTAGTAAAGAAGATATTCAGATGGTTAAAAACAATCTTTTACCGTTAAACCAGGTTAAAAATTGCTTTATAACAAACGATGGAGAGATTGCAGTTTTAGGTGCTTATGCTGGGGAATCAGGAATAGTTGTTATCGCAGGTACTGGATCGATTGTATATGGGCTAAAAGAAGATGGTACTACTGTACATGCTGGAGGGTGGGGGCCAATATTAGGAGATGAGGGTAGTGCTTTTTGGATTGGACTTAAAGCATTACAAGCAATTATAAAAACAGAAGAAGGCCGGTGTATAAATACTTCTTTATCTAATATTTTAATGAACAGCTTTAATATTAATAATTTAAAAGAATTAGTTTCATTTGTTTATCAAGATAAATTACCTAGAGAAAAGATAGCTTCTTTAGCTCCTTTAGTGATTGAGACTATGGCAAACGGAGACCAGGTAGCGAAACAAATTATTGAAAAGGGATGTGATGAACTAATTCTAATGATTAAAGTTATAGCAAAAAAATTAAATTATCAAAAAAAAGAAATTGCAGTTACAGGAGGATTGTTTAATAATTCTCCATTTTATGATCTTTTTTCTTATAAGCTTAAAAAAGTGAGCAACTATAAAGCAATTAAACCCCTTTATCCAGCTGTATATGGTGCAATTTTTTATGGGGCTTTAAAGACTAAATTAAATTTATTTTTCAAGAAGAAAGGGAAAAAGGAATGGATTATAAAATTGTAGAAGGCGAATTAATTTTACTTGAGGGTGTGTGTATAGTAAATGAAAATTATTGTACCGATAAAACAAGTACCTGAAACAAGCAATGTGAAAATGGATGAAAAAACAGGAACGATGATTAGAGAAGGTGTAGAAAGTATTATAAATCCACTTGATTTGTATGCTATTGAGACAGCAATTAGATTAAAAGAACAATTCTGTAGTGAAATTACTATCATATCTATGGGACCAAGTAAAGCAATTGAGGCCATAAAAGAAGCAATTGCTATGGGTTGTGATAAGGGAATACTTTTATCAGATAGAAAATTTGCCGGCTCTGATACTTGGGCTACTTCTTATGTGTTATCACAGTGTATAAAGAAGATAGGGAATTTTGATCTTGTATTGTGTGGCGAAAGAGCTACGGATGGTGATACGGCACAGGTAGGACCAGGTATAGCATCATTCCTTGATTTGCCAATATCAACATTTACAAGTGAAATAGTCAGAGTAGAAAAAGACTCAATTCAGGTAAAAAGACTGGTAGAGGGGGGTTATGAACTTTTAGATATGAAATTGCCAGCTGTATTAACAGTTGTAAAAGAAATAAGCAATCCAAGATTGCCAACTTTAAAAGGAAAATTGAAAGCAAAAGAAATAAAGATACCAATATGGGGTCCACAAATTATTGATGCACAAGATGATTGTTTAGGCCTTAATGGTTCTCCTACAAGGGTAGTTAAGATATTTACTCAGAAGATATCAAGAGAAGGAGAAAAATTAATAGTTAAAGATGAAGATGGTTTAAACAAGGCAATAGATAAAATAATGAATTATCTCATTTCCAAAGACATAATATAGGGAGGATTAAAAATGGCCGAAGTGTGGACATTAGCAGAGCAAAGACATGGCATACTAAGTGAGGTTTCATTTGAATTATTAAACCGAGGTAAAAAACTTGCAGAAAAGCTCAATTCTCCGCTTACTTCGGTAATACTGGGCTACCATATAAGAAAAGGGGATATAGATGAACTTATCTCAAGAGGTGCAGATAAAGTATTTGTAGTTGATGATAAACATTTAGAGAATTTTCTTGTAGAACCATATGCAAGGGTTTTAACTTCACTTTTAGATGAATATAATCCTCATATATTTATAGCTGCAGCTACAACATTGGGTCGAACGCTAATGCCTTATATTGCAATTAAGAAAAAAACGGGACTTACAGCAGATTGTACAGTTCTTGATATAGAGGAGGGCACAAACAATCTTTTGCAAACACGACCGGCAATAGGCGGAAATATTCTTGCAACAATAAAAACGCCAAATACAAGATCGCAGATGGCAACAGTAAGGCCGCATTCAACAAAACCAGCTCTTCCTGATAAGAATAGAAAAGGAGAAGTAGTATATAAGAAATATAATAATGAGATTTTTAAATCGAGAGCAAAATTTATAAAATTTATAAAAGATGAATCTCAACAGGTTGCTGTGCAGGATGCAAAGATAATTGTGTCTGCTGGCAGAGGTATTGGGAAAAAAGAAAAATTTAAGATAATAGATGAATTAGCTGAGATTTTAGGTGGAGCGGTCGGTGCATCGCGCGATGTTGTTGATAGAGGCTGGAAAACCTACCCTCATCAAATAGGGTTAAGTGGCAAGACTGTTTCACCCTTATTATATATTGCTAATGGTATATCAGGATCTGTTCAACATATTGCAGGGATACAGACATCAGAAAATATTATTGCCATCAATAAAGACCCTGATGCCCAGATATTTAAACTTGCAGATCTTAGTATTGTAGGTGATTTACACGAGATAGTTCCCCTCTTGATTGAAAGAATTAAAGAATATAAGGCAAGAGAGGCCAAAAGATGATATACAATAAGGTTACTTCTGAAGTTATTAAGGAACTTATTGAAATATTAGGTAGTAAAAATGTAATTTACGATGATATTGAAGCTATGGAACAGTATTCTCATGATGAGGTTGCGGAAAAATCCTATTTTCATAAACCCGAAGTCGTAGTAAAACCATCTACTGCAGAAGAAATATCAAAAATTATGAAACTTGCGAATAAAGATAAAATACCTATAACCCCGAGAGGGGCAGGAAGCGGCCTATCAGGTGGAGCAATACCTGTAAATGGCGGCATTGTGTTATCTCTTGAAAAGATGAATAAAATCTTTGAAATAGATAAAAAAAATCTTATAGCTGTTGTGGAACCAGGTGTTGTTACGAATGATATAAATAACCTTGTGAAGGATGATGGGCTTTTTTATGCAGGGTATCCAATGAGTGTTGAGACATGTTATATAGGAGGGAATGTTGCAGAAAATGCTGGAGGCGGAAGAGCAGTTAAATATGGTGTAACAGGAAGATATATATATGGTCTTGAAGTTGTAACGCCGACAGGTGAAATCGTACATCTCGGCGGTAAGAGGATGAAGGATGTGACAGGATATGACTTAATACATCTTATGGTAGGTTCTGAAGGTACTCTTGGAATATTTACCAAGATATATATAAAACTGATGCCCCTTCCTCAGGCAAATGTAAGTTTACTTGTTTTATTTAAAGATATTGAAAGTGCAATCAAGCTTGTACCAAAAATAATGACATTTGGTAGGATTATACCTACCTCAATAGAATTTATGGATGAATTATCATTTAAAGCATCTTGTGAATACCTAAATGAGAAAATACCTTTTGAAAAAGCAGGTGCAATGCTTTTAATAGAACTCGATGGTAACAGCAAAAAGGAACTGGAAGGACAATATGAAATAATAGGTAATCTATGTACGGAAAATGGAGCAATCGAAATTTATGTTGCAGATAATGCCACGACATCAGAAAGGGTATGGAAAATAAGACGAAATATTGCAGAGGCCTGGAAATTTATGAGTCCACATCAAAGTCTTGAAGATGTTGTTGTGCCTATATCAGAAATACCAAAATTTTTGACAAAGATAAAAGAACTTTCGAAGAAATATAATATACTTATTCCATATTATGGCCATGCAGGCGATGGGAATTTGCACCCCACCCCTATAAAAAATCCAAAATTTAAAATGGATGAGTGGTATGAAAAATTAGATGCTTTGCTATTAGAATTATATAAAACAGCAATTGAACTCGGTGGGACAATTAGCGGCGAACATGGCATAGGAAGTAAGCGCAATAAATATATTTCAATGGCATTAGAGCCGGCACAAATTGAAATAATGAAAAAGATCAAAAAAGCTTTCGATCCCAACTTAATTTTAAATCCTGGAAAAATATTTTAAAAAGCAAATTAGAGGTAAAATTAAAATTGAAAGAGCAGAAGATTATCTCAGGCAATAAAATTATAACTCCTTTTAAGATAATGAAGAATGGCATTGTTGTAATTAATGACAGTATAATTGAATATGTTGGAGAAGAGAAGAAAGGGGACTTAGTTTTATATGACAATGTCTATAAAGGTGAATATGTTATTCCCGGGTTCATAGATATCCACAGTCATGGTGGTAATGGATATGATACTATGGATTCAACATATGAGGCATTAAAAGAAATTAGTAAATTTAAGGCAAAAAATGGCTGTACAGGTTTTTTGCCTACAACGGTTACATCTTCAATAAAAGATACTGCCAAAGCTCTAAAAAATGTTAGTGAGTATAATAAACAGTATCTAAAAGAAGGTACTGAAATACTTGGAGTCCATTTAGAAGGGCCATTTATTAATGTAAGACAAAAAGGTGCCCAAAGAGAAGATTTGATTATACCTTTATCAGTAGAAGTAATGGAGAAATTTATTGAAAAATCAGATGGATTAATAAAAATTGTAACCTATGCACCGGAACTGGATAAGAATTTTAAATTTACATCATTTCTTAAAAACAAAGGTATTACCCCATCAGTAGGACATAGTTTAGCTGATTATGAAACTATAATTTCTGCTATCAAATTTGGATTGAAATCATCCTCTCATATATTTAATCAGATGAAAGGAATTCACCATAGAGAACCAGGAACTGTTGGAGCAGTTCTAACTGAAGAAAATCTATTTGCAGAGATAATTGCAGATTGTGTTCATGTTCATCCAGCAATTATCAATTTACTTATTAAGGCAAAGGGTGTGGGTAAGGTAATTCTCGTAACTGATGCTATGAGAGCAGCTGGCTTGCAGGATGGGACATATGATCTTGGGGGCTTGAAGGTTATGGTTAAGAATGATGAAGCCCGTCTTGAATCCGGGAATTTGGCTGGGAGTACTTTAACAATGAATAGGGCAGTTAAAAATATGATAGAAAAAATAGGTATAAGTATAAAAGAATCAGTTAGAATGGCTTCACTAAATCCTGCTCAACTTTTAGGTCTGGATAAAGATAGAGGATCTTTGACTCCTGGTAAAAGGGCAGATATTGCCGTTTTGGATGATAATTTTGAGGTTATTTATACAATTAAAAAAGGAAAGGTAATATATAGCAAAGATTATGGAAATTAAACCGATGAGTTCATATAATAAGATGAGTAAATTGGCAGCTGAAATGGTTGCCGAACAAATTATAAATAAGCCAAATACAGTATTAGGTATTGCTATTGGAAGTACACCCGTAGGGATGTATAGAAAATTAGTTAAAATGCATAAAGAGGACGAGTTAGATTTATCGCAGGTGGTAACATTTAATCTGGATGAATATTTGGGATTATCTCCTGATCATCCACAAAGTTATCACTATTATATGTATGAGAATTTCTTTAACTATGTAAACATTGAAGAAAAAAATATTCATATACCCAAAGGTGATGCCAAAGATCCTGATAGGGAATGCCTAAACTACGAAAAAGAAATCGAGAAAGTCGGGGGAATTGATTTACAAATTCTTGGAATTGGGATAAATGGTCATGTGGGATTTAATGAACCAGATATTAACTTAGAGGCGGAAACTCATATTATACAACTTTCTGATGATACAATTGCAGCAAATTCCCGATTTTTTAGGAATTTAAATGAAGTTCCAAAGAGGGCAATAACCATGGGGATGAAAACGATAATGAAATCAAAGAAAATTATTCTAATGGCATGGGGTTTAGAGAAGAAAGAAGCAGTTTTAAAAGCTATATCAAGGCATATTAACACCGAAATTCCTGCTTCATTACTCCAACTTCATAATGATATAATCTTGATAGTGGATAAAAAAATTTATTCATCTTCTATAATAACTGATCCGCTTTCCTACCCAGACAAGATATGAATTTATAGTAGCAATATTATAAATACAGCCGTTCCTTGTTGATATTTCCAAATATTTCTTATTCCTATATTTATAGCTCGTTTTATTGATAATCCGAATTAATATTCGGATTTTTTAGTTTTTGAGATAAAAAAGAAGGATAATTAGTGGGGAATGTAGAATGTTTATATTATGAAGAATTAGAGGGATTGCTTCAGCTATTGAGGAACCAGAATATTAAAAGGATTTAAATGAATAAGATATGAATAGAATTATTACCAGGCCGGAAGAAATAGTAAAAAATGAACAAGTTTTGTATAGCGGGAATCATTACCTGAGCGTACCTATCATTGATTGTCAGAATGGTGCTATTAAAAATATAAATGTGGTATCTCTTTCTAATAAAGCTTTAGTAGAATTAAAAGGTGAAGCAAATTTATTTACGCCACATTTTTATCAAGAAGGAAATGAAATTGAAATAGAAAAAATAGATGTCTCTAAAGAGCAGTATTATCTGCCCCGTTTAGACTTTTTCTTAAAAGGGGGCATAAGGGTAACCGGAAGAATATTTGCCGACCTTAAGGAAAAAGGGCTAATTTATAGCTTTGAAAGTTCAGAAAAAATTGAAATCTCTTTATTTTTTGATTTAAAAGATGTATGTTTATTAAGATTTGATTCTCACAAGATAGACACTAAAAAGATAATTAAAAGAGATAAATGGCTGGGCAATCCAATAGCTAATATTTTTTCTTTAAAAGTTTCGTTGGCCTTAGCCTTTGGCGGAGATAAAGATTTTGAAGTTGATGATTTTAAAGGAAAGGAAACATTAAATTTAAAGATATCCTGCCAAAATAAAAATTGTTTTTATATAGCTGTAAATTATGACCCGGATGGTGCTTCGGCTACTCTTATTCACTTGAGAAGAAAAGGGTATAGCGGAATCTACAATGAATTTCTGGATTGGCTAAAGAAAAAAACCATTCCCTATCCTAAAGTCCCTGCATTGGAAACCAAATTAAACGAAAATCTATTTTTTAATTATTTTTTCTCTATAGCCAAAGATATGGAGAGTGATAAATATCTGGCATTAACTTCAAGAAGTCCCCGCTATTATGTTTCCGGAGCATTTTGGGAAAGAGATTGTTTTTTATGGTCTCTTCCTGCTGTCAAATTGGTTTGTCCTCAATTATATCAACATTTGGTAAGAGAAATGATTCTAATACACAGTAAAAGTCCGGGAGATCATGCCCATTATATTGATGGAACTGTCTTATATCCCGGTTTTGAGCTGGATGAAGCAGCAAGTTATTTTATTCTTTTAGATAACCTAAAAGATCACTTTTTTGATGAGGCGTTAATAAGGGCTCTGGAAGAAGTATTTGAGCGGATAGAAAGAGAGTATGATCCCCGAACCGGACTATATAAAACTTTCTTGCTCCCTTCTGACGACCCTGCAGAATACCCTCTCGTTACTATTGATAATGTTATTCTGTGGAGAGGGTTGCAGAATTTGAGAAAAATATTATTTAAAAAAGGGAAGATAAAAAAGGCACAGCTTATAAATCAAAAAATAGAAAACATTCATAAAGGGATTCACAAATATTTAGTTAAGGAAATAAAAGGGAAGAAAATATTTTTATGGTCTACTAACGGAAAAGGAAATTTCAGATTATATAATGACCCTCCCGGGAGTTTAGGGACTCTCTGTTTTTATAGATTTGTAGATAAAGATGACCCCATATTTAAAAATACTATAGATTATTATTATTCTTCTCAATATCCTTATTACTTTGAAAATGCCAGGATAAATGAACTGGCCTGCGATCACCATCCCCATACTCCTTCAGGTCTGGGATTATGCGGGAGCATCCTAAATCCGTTATTATCAAATGTGGCATTGAAATGGTTAAAGAATGCGAATATGGACTACGGTCTTCTGGCGGAGAGTTTTGATAAAGATTCAGGAGAAGCTAAGACCGGAATCGGGTTTGCTTCCGGTTGTGGGTATCTGGCTTATTCTCTCTATCATATTTTAATTAAGGAGGGGAAGGAATGAAGGCAGCTTCGGTAGAATGGCAAAAAAGTGAATGGAAAAGGATAGATAAACCAAAGACCCTGATCTATAAAATAAAAGAATATCTGGAAAAAGCGGTAAAAGAACAGGTTGATATAATAGTATTTCCCGGATTTACGGGGTGTTCTTATCAGCAGTTAAATTATCCGAATAAAAATTTGCAAGGCTTAATAAGGGAAGCAGATTCCAGGGAATACATCGAACAGGTTAAAGATTTATCTAAAAACTATAAGATAGCAATTTGTCTCGGAAGTTACTGGCAAAAAGAAAAAAGTAATATCTACCATGAATCCTGTTTGATAATAAATGGAGAAGTCCGGCTTACACAACGGCAAATTTATTTAGCACGCTGGGAAAGACAATTGGGATTTTCCCGAGGAACAAAGATTGAATTAAAAGAAATAAAGGATTGGAACATCGCGCTAATAATTTCCACCGATGTTTTTTATCCCCAGGTTTCCAGGATGGCGGCTTTAAAGGGTGCAGATATCGTTCTATCTCCGGTAGGTTTTACAGGAGAAAAAAATCGGTCTTTACAAATTAGCGGTATATGGCAAGAAGTCCAGCAGAATCAATTTTTTGCTTTAGAAAGTGGGTTCAATGGATTCCTGGGAGAGCAGAGTTTTTGGGGAGAATCGGTCATCCATGCCCCTTTGGAAATGACTGAAGAGGAAGATGGATATTTAGAGAAAAGCAGCGGGCAGCAAAATTTAATAATTGCTCAGTTGGATAATAAGCAGAGAAGAAAAGCAATTTCCAAATTTGATGTGCTATCCCAATTGAATCAAGAATTTTATCGGCAGATGAAAATGTTTAGAGGAAGATGAGTGCTGTGAATATAGAAATCTTGATAGAGAAATGGTTTAATAAAAAAATATCTTTAGAGAGAATAGAAAAATATTGCCAGCAATTAAAGATAAAAAAAAGAAGACTTTCAGAGGATGTTAATCCGGAAAATATTCGGGTTTCCTGTGTCCAAAGGCAAATTCACCCGGTAAACAGCATCGAGAGATATATAGATATGCTTTGTGGTTTTGTAGACCAAGCCGTAAAAGAAGATAGTCATCTGATTATCTTCCCCGAATATAACTTTTTTGATCTATTCGGTTTAATTCCCGGGTTTAACTTCTTAAATCAAATTCTAAATAAAAAAGCAGTAAAGATCAAAAACAGAGAGAAAGACAAAGAGGAAGAATCAGATTTAAAAGGGAGCAATCATTTTCTGACCACTATTTTTAAAGGAGTTGCCAAACCAACAGAGGCGGGGATTAAAAGAATTGTTTCTCTGTTAGCAAAGGAATATGGAATATATATTTATACCGGAAGTTATATTTTAAAAGAGAAAGAAGAAATTTATAATGCCGGTTCTCTCTTTGGCCCTGATGGAAATTTAATAGGGACTCAAAAGAAAATGCACCTTACTGATTTCGAAGCTAAATTAGGAATAAGAAGAGAAAATAAAATGGAGGTTTATTCTTTACCTTTTGGTAAAGTAGTGTGCCCTATTTGTATGGATGCTACTTACTTTGAGACTTTCCGTATTGCCAGAGAGATAGGAGCGGATATGGTTATTTTGCCTATTGCTAATTTAGAAGAATATACTATATGGAAGGCTTTAAGAGGAATTTGGCCCAGGGTGCAAGAATCATATCTGTATGGTTTAAAATCCTCCTTAAACGGATTGATTGCCGGGATGCATTTTACAGGAAAGGCAGGCATATTTGCTCCCCTGTTAATGACTGAAAAAAAAGATGGAATTTTATCTTTATCTCCCTCTTATGAGGGAAATCACCTGATAACAGCTAATATAAATATAAAGAGATTATATGAGGCAAGAGAAAAAGCAGAATATCACGAAGATAAAAATGCCGAGTTTGAAAAGGAATATATTGAAAGAACCTATGGTATAAATTAATAATAAAATTTCCAGGAAAGGAGAAAAAAATGGAAGAGTTTAAAGGTAAAAGATTTTTTCTGTACAACCTATCCACGGCAGGATGGGTATTATTAGATTCAATCTGGTTGACTTTCGCTATAGCCTTTCTACTTCCCCCCAAAGAGAGAGTAGCAGAAGGCATGATTCCTTTTATTTCGAATGAGAGGTTTTTGGGAATTATTACTGTGTTAGGAGCAGTGATGCTCTTTGGAAGAATAATAGATGCTGTTGCAGATCCCCTGGTAGCCTCCTGGACTGACCGTTCCACCTCAAGATTTGGAAGAAGGAGATTTTTTCTTATTATAGGCGGACTTCCCCTGGCAGTATCTACAGTGTTTATATTTTTCCCGCCCACACCTTATACTTCCTTCATTAATGGTATCTATCTGGCTATTGTTTTTGGTTTCTACTTTTTTTTCTTTACTGTATATGTCGTTCCCTATCTTGCCCTAATCCCTGAACTCGGTCATAATGAAAAAGCTCGGATTGGCATAACTACAGCCCAAGGATACTTTTCTTTAATTGGTTCAGCAGTAGTAATGATTGGCGGACCTCTTCTTTTGACTTTATTTAGGCAGAACACTGATTATGTAGGGTCTTACCGGAAAATGGTTATTTGTCTGGCTATTCTCGGAGCCCTATTATTATATGCGGCTGTATTTGCGGTAGATGAGAAAAGATTCTCCAATGCCAGACCCAGCAAGGTTCCCCTTATTGATTCCTTTAAAAAAACATTGAGTAATAAGGCTTTTATTATCTATCTTTTTGCCAATATATCCCTATGGTTTCTTTTTAATATTGTCCGCTCATCTGCCATACCTATTGTAATTACTCTGATGGGTGCTGATGAGGCCTTTGCCAGTAATATGTTTACTATCCTCTTTGTCATTGCGGCAATCTGTTTTCCGTTGGTGGGATTTTTAGCGAGGATTCGAGGAAAGAAAATTATTATGATTATAAGTCTTGGTTTGTTCTCAATATTTTCTATTCTTTTATCTCTTACCGGCTTAGTCCCGGTTAATCCTAAATTATGGGGATTGGTCGTTGTAGGACTTATGGGCCTTCCCACAGCAGCTCTAATGATTATTCCTAATGTGATACTTTCTGAACTTTGCGATGTTGATTATAAAAAAACCGGAGAGAGAAGAGAAGCTATGTATTTTGGTGTCCAGGGTTTCTTTATGAAACTCAATTTAGGACTTTCGACCGCAAGTCTTGCTCTTTTATATTCTATCTTCGGGAAAGATATCAGTAATCCCCTGGGAGTAAGATTAGCTCCGGTATTAGGAAGCATAGTAGCTCTCTTAGGGCTTATAATTATGACCCGATATCCGGAAAAACAGATTAAAGATCTTCTATCAAAATAATTTTATAAAATATTGCTTGATTTTTAATTCTCAAAAAAAGAAGAATTTTGTTGTTCCCGCTCCACTTATGTAATTCCCGCGGAAGCGGGAATCTATCTTTAATAATTTTTCTATTAAAAATAAAGATTATTTAATGGAAAGAAGTAAAGAAATGATTGTTTCAAAAAAAGGTATTTTATTTCTATGTATCGGAAATTCCTGCCGTAGCCAGATGTCGGAAGCAAAAAAAATTCATTGGGAAATAGAGAACCCTGCTAAAGCGCAAGGAAGTGAAAAAGAAATTACTTAGGTATCCCGGAGAGTTCTTTCTGCACTTCTGAGAAACGAAGGGAATAGTATTCCCGGTTCTGTTGATTTAAGTTGGTGATAGTATTATGTATCTCTTTAGTATTTTCCAGGACTTGCCGATATCCCTCTTTCTGGGCAATCACTATCTCCTGCATAAACCTGTCGATACGAAAAATTAAGAGTATCGATAAGGCGATAGGGAAGCCCTGATTGGCAATGATATCTGCTAAATTATGAATATCCAATATTTACCTCCTTTCTCAAAAAGTTAACCAAAGGTGCCTGGCACCTTTGGTTAACTTTTTATTCCCTCCATCTGGTTCTCTTTGTGTGTTGCACATCCAGATGCAGGAAGTTCTTCTTCTCGTAAAACCCGATGCCATTAAAATCTATATTCTCACATATCTCTAAAAGCTCAATTAAGTTGATATCTTTTACCTTAATATCTGCTGCTAGTCCAATACAGTGGTAGCTATTTACTACTCCTCCAATTTTTTGATTATATCTCGGACAACGATATCCGGAAGTAATATAAACCGGTCTTTCTAATACATCTCTTAACTCTACTAATTTAGCAAGCAGCTTGGGATGCAACATCACCAGATTACAGCAGGGACAGGCAAATTCAGATAAGTAGTGAATAAATAAGGATAAATCCCATTTTCTTAGATAATTAATATTTTACTTTCAAATTAGATAAATAGGGAAGGTATCCAGGTAAATAATTCGGTAACTTTTAGCGGAAAATCTATAATAGGATCTGAGGAATTCTATGGGATGTGTCTCTATTTAAAATGATTTTCTCCATTTCATGATTTTTTCTCCACTTGACGGGCTAATCCCATCCGGATAAATAACCAGGGTGCCCCAAAACTGATCCATATGCCCAATAACAGATAACGGAAAAAGCGGAACAATTGGTAGAAAGATTGGCCCTCTGAAGGAAGTATTAATTTCAATCCAAGATAGAATATTCCTATTCCGATAACCCCAACCAAAAAACTGAAAAGCCGCTGCAGCCAGTGCCCCGGTCGAATCCCTCCAATAGAAGAAGAAAAAAATAGCAGACCATAGCCAATACCGGTCAAAACAGCCACCGAACTGATAGTATCCGGTGATGATTGAATTTGTAATAAGATCACCGGAAATAGTGTGATACAAATTATTTTAAATATCATATTCCCTTGAATAAAATCGAGTTTGATCTTTAAAAAAATAAAATAACTTAGACCGAGAATAAGTCCGCCAAATAACCATCCTCCCAGGACATCGGTGGGAAAATGGACGCCCAGATAGATCCGGGAAAATCCAATCAAAAGAATAAGTAAAATAGAAAGGTTACGAATCCATATTTGCTTTTTCCAATAAGCTATACTTCCCCAAACTACCATGGATGACTGGGCATGACCGCTGGGAAAACCATATCCAGAGGCATAAACCTTTTGAATTTCCGGTAAAATATCAAAAGGGCGGGGCTGCTGAAATATCTCTTTTATTCCGTTATTAACATAAACGGATAATAAAAAGATAATTCCGACTCGTATCCCCAAATAAAAGTCAACACACCAGAGAAGGAAGGAAAATAAAAGCAAGTAAAATAATTCATCTCCCAGTGAGGTGATAGCTCGAAAAAAAGAATCCAGCAATGGTGTGTCAATCTGTTGAATCATAATAATGAAATCTAATCCCCACTGAAAAATGGTATCCATATCGGCACCTTCCTTATCAATGATAATAATTTATTATATCAAAAATAACCAGAGAATGCTCTTTTCAGTCCCAAAAAATATTCATCATCTTCTGCTAAATGACCGGGTGGACCGGGTTATTCTTTCCGGTGAAATACTTACTGATAACTTAGAAATGAGTATCAAGCACTTTGTTTTTAGGACTAACGAATAATTTAAGTAAAGGCCTGTCTCTTTTATATAAATTTTATTTTTGAAAAAGAAGGATTTTTAAAATTTATCACGTATTAACAATTATAGGTGAAATTTTTTATGTAGTTTGTCGAATTAACTCCTCAATCATCAAAATCGTTCCCTTTAGTCGGATTTCGTTAAATTCCGAGATTAGAGGAAATTGATAAATGACGTTTTAATGAAAGGCCTACAAAATAATAAAAAAAAATTATATTTTATGTGATGATTAACTATAACAAAAAAATAAACAGAGGAATTAATCATGAATATCGGTATTATTTTATATTCTCAAACTGGAAACACCTATTCCATTTCCCTGAAGCTTAAGGAGAAACTTATTATAGCCGGACATTCTGTGGACATCGAACGACTAAAAGTTGTTAGTGAAGTGCGGTCGGGAATAAAAGATATTAAGTTCGAAATGCTTCCCAATGCCGAAGCATACGATGTACTGGTGTTTGGTTCTCCGGTGCAGGCATTTTCCCTATCATCGGTAATGGCAAGCTATCTGACGCAGATTGTATCATTGCAAGGTAAAAAGGTTGCCTTTTTAGTGACTCAATTTTTTCCTTTTCCCTGGATGGGAGGGAACCGTACGGTTGGGCAAATGAAAAAAATCTGCGAATCCAAAGGAGCAGCCGTTTGCGGAGCAGAGATCGTTAACTGGTCAAATCCGAGTCGGGAAAAAAGGATTACTGAGGTGGTTGAAAAATTGAGCAAATTATTTTGATAATAGTGTGACAGGGGACAGGTGTCCCTATTGTACCAGAGTTAATTTTAGCCGTGAGAGGAAACTTTATTGAATAAAAAAATATATTGTTCGGAATGTAAAAGAGAAATAAAAGATGGTCATTCTTTTTTTGTTGATGCTCAGCCAGTTTGCTATGAATGTCTTTTTGGCAAGGTAGAACCTGTCATGATTTATCCTATAGGAAAGGTTAGTCAAATTGATGCTGATGGTATTTCCAGGATAGACCTTTTCCCATATCAGCAGAGATTCATGTATAAATTAGAAGAAGAAAAGTGGATTACCATTGTGTATTATTTACACAAGGTTGATGCGATAAGTACCGTTTTCAAAAGGGGAAAGAAGAGTAATGGCAAGGGAGGTAGGAGTATTCGCTTCCCGGAGTCCCCATCGGTCTTCACGGATTGCCATAAGCGATGTAGAATTAATCAGAATCTGTAACTTTAGCATCTATGTAAAAGGCCTTGATGCTGATGAGAACAGCCCGGTTTTAGATATTAAAGTGGCAAAGAAGCTGTAGGGTAGTTACCTCATTTTGTAGAAATTGACAAGAAATGGGAAAAATATTTTCCTAAAAAAAGGATTTTAGAAAAATTTGGCGAATATAATTACTTGAGTATTGATAATTGCTAAGCTATATTCCAATTGCAAAAAGATTATAGGAGAAGATATTATGAATATTGTTGAGGTAAAGGAATTTACCAAAGTCTATAATGCGAGAAAGGCAGTAGATGGGATAAGTTTTGAGATTAAAAAGGGAGAAGCTTTTGGACTTTTAGGTCCTAATGGTGCAGGCAAGACTACTACCATATCCATGCTTTCCTGTTTAATTCCTCCCACTTCTGGTAATGCTTTTATAGAGGGGAAGTCCATCATTGAAGAGCCTATTGAAGTGAAGAAAAGAATTGGAGTAGTTCCCCAGGATATTGCTCTCTATCCTACACTTTCTGCTCGGGAAAATCTCTTCTTCTGGGGAGAAATGTATGGATTAAACGGAACGAGATTGAAAGAGAAAGTAGATGAGGTCTTGCAGGTGGTGGGGCTAACCGAAAGAAGCAATGATAGAATTAATAAATATTCTGGTGGGATGAAGAGAAGGGCAAATATCGCTGTAGGACTTCTTCCTTCTCCAAAAATTCTCATCCTGGATGAACCGACCGTGGGGGTTGACCCTCAATCAAGGACAAATATTTTGGAATCATTAAAAGGACTGAATAAGGACGGTCTTACCATCCTCTATACCAGTCATTATATAGAAGAAGTAGAATTTTTATGTGACCGGGTGGCGGTAATGGATTTGGGGAAGATTATTGCCCAGGGAACGCAAAATGAATTGAGGCTTTTAGCGGGGAAGATGGATTCTTTAAAGATTGCTACTATTGATGAGGTGCAACTGATTCTTGTAGAAGTTATTAAGAAAATTTCGGAGACAGAGGAAGTGAAAATTGCGGATAGAGCTATTGAAATATTGACTCTACAGGGAAGAAAGGTTCTGCCTAAAATAATAGAATTATTAGGCAATAATGGTATCAAGATTAAATCAGTGGAAGTGAAAGAACCAAACCTGGAAAGTCTCTTCCTTCATCTTACCGGAAAAGAATTAAGGGATTGATATGAGAAAGATTTTTCTTATTGGAGTTAAAGATGTAAAAATAAGAGCGAGAGACCCGTCTGCTTTTATTATGTTGTTGGTTATGCCTTTGCTCTTAATCCTGGTGCTGGGAATGGTCTTTCAACCTTTATGGACCAGTACACCATTTATTATAGATATTGCAGTGCTTGATGAAGACAGAGGAGAATTTTCCAAGATTTTATTAGAGGAAGTATTTGGGTCTGAGCAACTGAAGGATATGGTAAAGATAAAGTATGTGGAAAGTGAGGAAGAGATAATAAATGAAGTAAATAAAGGGAAAATTGCTGCCAGTGTTATTATCGGAGAGGGATTTTCTCAGTCTATTCTGAAAGGAGAGGATACTCGGATAAAAATATTGGCAGACCCGGAGCAGACCATTAAAGCCGGAGTAATCAAAAATATTGTGGAATCTTTTACTCTGGAAGTATTAAAGAGAAGGATTATACTGGGGACTTCTATTGGAATTTTAGTATCCGAGAATCTAATAAATCCTGCTGAAATTCAACCATTAATATCGGTCTGGCTTTCGGATGTAGAAAATATGAATGAGTCCATCCTGATAGATAAGAAGACGGAGAAGAAGATGACTAAGAATCCCTTGGCTATAGAATATTATGCAGTAGGAATAGCGGTTATGTATCTCTTATTTGCTACTAATGCCGGGGCTGAGACTATCTTTCAGGAAAGAAGGAACAAAACCCTGGAGAGGATTAAAGTTGCTCCGGTAA